>SMVB01291804.1_pt1 | contig 26339 bp, 15 predicted proteins | sample 2456461 | NCBI WGS metagenome assembly SMVB01 (sample SAMN11095934, study PRJNA526329) | marine sediment metagenome | biome: Marine sediment; feature: Surficial sediment; material: Deep marine sediment; isolation source: Hadal surficial sediment | place: Pacific Ocean | collected 2014-05 | depth...
AGTCTGTTCAGAATGTTCGAGATCAAGGCTTGCACAGTTTCTGAAAAACAGAGTTTACGTTTGTAAATGAGTTTTTCAGAAACAAGCCTGCCTACCGGACAGGCAGGCGTAACGCAGAGATCGGACATTATGGACAGACACTATATAGATGCTGGTCAACATGGGTAGGTTGCATATTTCAAAAAATTATTTTCAACAAAAAAACAAATGCAATTAAAATCGCTTAAATCACAACTTGGCTTCATTATACATATCAGAAAGCTAAATTACCGATTCGTGTCTTTGTTGGTGTCTGCCAACTGCAGGGCGTTATCAGCAAGAGCGGCAGTATTAAAATCGGTAATTCTATTTTCCGAACAATATATCAAAACATAAATGAAGATTAAACCCGAGTCGTTACACATCAGAAAAAGCATACGAAAAGTGGAAAAATGACAGGATTGATAAGTTTTCTCCACCTACTAATGGTTTTTAATATGCTAGCTAAATGGGAATAAAAATCTGTGCAAGACGCGTTCTTGTCAAACAACCGACATATCATTTATATTCGACATCTATAATAATTTTAAGTAATAATTGTTTTTAATATTAATGAGACAAAGATTTATATCGAATAAAAATTATATTGCGACATGAATTTTAAACCTTAAATAACAGGTTTTGATTTTATATCTTTATCAGCGACACTAAGTGAGAATGGATGCATAGAATTTTACTTTTATTATTATTTTCTTTCACCTCGTATCAATCATTTGCTCAGGAAAATGAAGTGCGAATTACCGGAGTAGTAACCGGAGAAAATGGAGATCCTATTCCTGGAGTAAGTATTTTTATTCGAAACACATCTACGGGAACTATCTCTGAATTTGATGGAAATTATCAACTTAGCATTCCTTCAAATGCCGAATTTATGGTTTTCTCATATATCGGATTTCATACTGTTGAGGAACCCATAAATAATCGCACGGTCATTGATGTGATCATGACAGAAGACACAAAACAACTGGAAGAAATTGTAATAACCGGATATTCCTCGCAGAAAAAAGCAGATGTAATTGGAGCGATTTCTTCACTTGATCCCGCTGTGATAAAGGATATGCCAATAACGGGACTAGATCAGGCATTGCAAGGTCAGGTTTCCGGGGTTTCTGTTACTCAATCTTCAGGAACTCCAGGCGGTGGTATGATGGTAAGAGTTCGTGGTAACGCATCAATTTCAAGTTCCAATCGACCTTTATACATTGTAGATGGAATTCCTGTGAGAGACGGAGGTTTATCCACAAGAAGTTTTGGCGGCCAGAGCGATAATGCATTGGCAACCATCAATCCTAATGATATTGAGTCCATAGAAATTCTCAAAGATGCCTCAGCGAAAGCTATTTATGGATCCAGAGCTGCAAATGGTGTAGTAATTATTACAACTAAAAGAGGTAAAATTGGATCACCGACTACCTTTGAGTTTGATGTGCAAAGAGGGATCATAGATCCAACCAATTCAATAGAAGTACTTAATGCCAAAGAATTGCTACAACTTCAGCGTGAAGCAATGATTAATGCAGACGAGGATCCGGATAATGTGGGTATTCCTGGTGTAACTGATGCTGTAGATACCAAATGGCAAGAAGAAGTGATGCGGCAGGCAATAGTTCAACAATACCAGTTATCCACAAGAGGCGGTTCTGAAAAAACCCAGTTTTATATAAGTGGTTCTTATAGAGAGGAAGAAGGGGTTATTCTGAATAACGATTTTAAAAGGGCTACTTTGGTGACAAATATGGATCATAAGGCAACAAGCAGACTTTCTTTTGGGCTGAATATGAACTTGGCACGGACAAAAAATAACCGGGTAAAAGGGGACAACTTCCTGGATGGAGTATATAACGCAGCGCTAACAAGTTTACCATATTATCAGCCATATGATGAAGAAGGAAGACTGTTTGCACCCGGGGATGCAGGTTATGCAGCTTTCCCAAATTTCAATCCGGTAGGCCAGGCGATAGAACCAAGGTTTGATACCTACGCTACAAAATTACTCGGAGGAATATATGCAAAATATGAAATTATTCCCAATATGTACTTTACCACAAAATTCAGTCTTGACTATACGTCCACCATTGAAGATCAATTTGAACCAAGAACCTCCGCAATTGGGGGTTTTCTACAAAGTGTACAACAGCAAGGTTATGGGATTTATAGCACCACAGAATCTTCTACCATGCTGAATAATAATGTATTAACATATAATACTTCCATTGGTGATCTCCATGATTTTCGTGGATTGATAGGTACGGAATTTATTAGTAGAACATCCAGAAGTGGCTCAACTGTTGGAATACTATTTCCCAGTGACGATTTTACATATCTTACCTCTTCCGGTTTAATTCTGGACGGTTCATCATTTCTTGTTAACAGTGGATTAGTTTCTCTTTTTGGAGAAGTGAATTACAAATACAAAAGCAAATATCTGGCTAAGGCCAGCGCACGTTATGATGGCTCTTCAAGATTTGGTGAAGATAGAAAATTTGGATTTTTTCCTGCCGTATCCGTGGGATGGAGGGCCACAGAAGAAGAATTTCTTAAAGGAGTTTCCTGGTTAGATGAATTAAAATTAAGGGTAAGTTATGGATTGACCGGTAATGAGCGTTTTGCCAATTTTCAATACCTGGCGACATGGGGTGCAACCACAGCATACAATGGGGTTCCTGCAGTCGGACCGGCTACCTTAGGTAATCCAAACCTGGGATGGGAGCAAACTACGGAATTTAATGTAGGTACAGATGTAGCCTTTTATTCCGGGAGAATTCAATTAATTTTTGACTACTATTATAATGTAACAAATGATTTATTACTCAGTGAAGCCCTACCATTCACCACCGGATTTGGCTCTGTTTTTGGAAACTTGGGTGAAGTAACAAATGAAGGATACGAATTTACTATATCAACGATTAATATAGATAAGGCAGTTTACTGGGGTACACAATTTAATATTTCTACCAATAAAAATATAATTCAAAAACTTGCTACAGATGAGCCACAATTTTCCGGATATTCCACTTTCACCAACAGCACTCACATTGTTACCATGGGAAAACCGTTGGGTACCTTTTGGGGACTTAAATACTTAGGTGTTGATCCCGGAACCGGTGACGCTATTTATCATGACAAAAATAATGATGGTAATTTAACCGCAGATGATGGGACTTTCATAGGAGATGCCGAGCCTGATTTTTTTGGTGGATTTACCAATTCTGTGACATATAAAGGATTTGATTTGACCTTATTTTTTCAATATAGTTACGGAAACCAGATGATTAATTTTGGCAATACAACCCTTCTTAATTCTGGCGAGGATATTGAGAATAATCAATCCAGAGAAGCGTTAAAAAGGTGGCAAAAAGAAGGTGATATTGCATATATACCAAAGTATGAATTTGGTAATACGTTTAATAATAGATTCAGCTCAAGGTTCGTAGAGGATGCCTCTTATCTTAGATTGAAAAACTTAACTATTGGTTACAGCTTAAGCCAGGAATTATTATCCAAGCTGAGGCTTAAAAAATTGAGAGTTTATGCCTCGGGAACAAATATTTGGACATTAACTAACTATACCGGGGCAGATCCGGAAGTAAATAGCCTTGATGGTTCTACAACTGCCCAGGGACTTGATTTATATACTTTCCCTCAGGTTCGAACAATTTTGGTTGGTCTTAACTTAGGTTTTTAATGAAGCAGATAATATACATATCAATATTTACAATTTTATTCACGTTTGTGTCATGTAATGATCTACTGAATCCAACTCCGGTTGACCGGATAATTGATGACCAGGTACTTACTGATGCCAATTCTGCCAGGGTGGTCCTGACCTCTGCCTATCGGGATCTTGCCAATCTGGGAGCTCCTAAAATTATTGCCGGTGATTTGACAGCAGATAATCTCATCCACAATGGTACATTTACCCTATACAGAGAGATTAGTAGTAAAGATATGTCGGCTTCTAATGGCTCATCCAGCGCTTTATGGGGAGTTATTTACAGTATGTCATATATAGCAAGCTTTTTGTATGAAGGATTACCGGAAATTGATATCTCTCAACTTGAGTTTAATGAATTGACAGCCACTGCCAGCTTTTTAAGAGCTTACGCGTATTTCGTTGGAGCTTATACATTTGGAGGCATACCTATTGTGACTTCAACAATCGTGGAAGATAACCGGAAAATACCAAGAGCCACCTTTGAAGAAACATTGGATTTCGTGGAAACAGAGTTGCTGTACGCCCTGGATAAATTGCCGGAAGAGTCTTTTAACTCAGGAGAAGTCACCAATGGCGCTGTTAAGGCCCTTTTGGCAAGATTTTATTTATACAAGGAAAATTGGTCTGATGCTGAAAAATACGCTACTGATGTGATTGAAGGTAATGGCACAAAGGAATATATTTTAGAAGAAGATTTTGAAAATGCAGTCGTAGATTTTAGTACAGAATCGATCCTTGAAATCGTTTATAGTGCCAATGACAATCCCGGCACATCAACTAGTTTTAGTATAAATAATCTTTTTGTTGGAAGAAGAGAAATTATACCGTCGAGTGAAATGGTACTTGCCTTGCAAAATGATGGTGGCGATCGACAGGTTATCATTGAATTTGACGGGACAAATGCACGTGGATCAGATAACGGATGGACAATAGTCAGATATGGCCCTTTTGATAATATCCAGCTTTTTAGGTTGGCTGAAATGTATATAATTAGGGCGGAAGCCAGAACACAACAAAATAAAATCTCCGGAGTAAATAGCGCCGAATCCGATATCAACGTGATCAGGGAGCGGGCCGGAGTTCCATTGATACAAGGAAGTTCACAAAACCAAATGCTATTGGTAATTGAAAATGAAAGAAGAATGGAATTGTGCTTTGAAGGACATAGATGGTATGACCTGATCAGAACAGGAAGAGCTAAAACTGTTATGGATGAGTTTACCAGCAACTGGACAGATAAAGATGAATTGTGGCCAATTCCTCTAAGGGAAATTACAAATAATCCATCACTAAAGGATGCGCAAAATCCTGGTTATTAAATAATTGATTAATGAAACGGGCAATATATAAAATTTCAATACTAATTTTTTTCGCATTATTTGGTTCTTGTGAAAAAGCGGAAGAAATTTTCTTCGAGGGTCCATATCATGCAAGATTCACAGAAACTGAAAGTGAGGTTGTAGAAAATTATAATGATCCTTTAAACCTTAATTTTAATGAATCAATGTCAATTGATCTACATATTGCTGCGCCATCACCAAATAATACCACTGTCATAGAATATGAAGTAAGCGGTACTGCAATTGAAAATATAGATTATATATTGGAAGGTGGGGATAAAAAAAGAGTGCTGATTCCGATAGGGCAACACCTGGGAGAAATAAGGTATATACCAATTAACAACAGAGAATTATCCAGTGATAAAACAATCAAGTTTACCATAACTAGTGTAAATAATGACCTTCAGGCGGGATTTGGAGAAACAGGAATTAACGGTAGATTTCATACAGTAACTATCACAGATGATGACTGCCTTGTCGACCTTCGGAAATTTGAAGGAGCATGGGAATTTAATCAAAACGATGGTGAATTTATTTACGATGTTAATATCGTTGTGGATTGGGCCGCGAATAACCGTATTTATATGGTTGGTTATACTGGCCTGGATTCCTTGTTATTTGCTTTTGCAAATCTGGATTTGTGCAGCAATGAATTTGATATCCCCGAGCAGTTTCTGGCAGGGTCAAACCAAAATGGCAGGACAAGATCGGAAGGAAAAGGGTCATTTGATTCTGAAGTTGAATTACTCACCTTTTCTTATTCATACGACTTTGCCGGACCAACTATACGAACTATTCAAGGTAAAAAGAAAAAAGATTGAGCATAGTTAGATGAGATATTTATATAGTAAATATTTGAGCATTGGATTTATGGTATTGCTGGTAGCGTGCAAAGAAAACCATGAAATAAAACCGGCTATATATTCTCTTTTGCTCACCGGAGAGGAAAGCAAATCTTGGCAGCAGGTTTCTTTTACATTTATTTTTGATGACGAGGAAGTTGATGATATTGACGCCAATCAGATATACGGAATTCCGGATTGTGCGCTGGATGATATTTACACTTATACAAGAGAGGGGAAGCAATTGGAAGTTTTTCAGGGAAGTAACAAATGTGATCCTGAAGGAGACGATCTTTTGTTCAGAACAAGATGGGATATCGTAAATGCAAATGCCAGTTTGTTCATTGGAGGAAATGATCCCTATATTTTATCTAACCTGACAGAAGATTCTCTGGTTTATGCTTTTCAGGATACACTAGTAGCTCCAATAGGTGATAATACATTTTGGGAATTCCCAGGCAAGGCACAGTGGGTTTTTAAACCGATCAATTAGAGAGATGGGGATTAATTTAAGATATATAGTTATAAAAATTGTACTGATATTGCTGTTTTCGCAATCAGCTATTTTGTGTTATGCGCAAAACTGGAAATCCAGCACAAATTCAGCATACTTAAAAAATCTGTCACAGGAATTAGATAAAATTTACCAGGAATATAAACGATCCGCAGAAACTTACGCATTTGAACGGAACCTACTAATGCGGGAAGTATTGGATAATGGAACTACAGTTTCTTTAATTAGGATTATGCCCTCAGGCATTCCCGAGTATTATAAGACAGATAATCAGAAAGCATCTGAAAATGTTGGCACGGCCAAGCTTCGACCTCGTGCAGATCTCGCTCTGAATTTAACCGGTAAAAATATGCTTATCGGTGTTTGGGATAGCGGTTCCACAAATGTTGAACATCAGGAATTTGGTGATCGCGTGGAAATAAAGGACAATATTCCATTTGATGACCACGGAACACATGTGGCTGGAACGATTGCTGCTGCCGGAATCAATCCACTGGCTAAAGGAATGGCTTTTGAAGCAAATTTATTTGCTTACGACTTTAACAATGACAATTCGGAAATGGCAGCGGAGGCAGCGGAAGGACTGGTTATTTCCAATCATTCTTATGGATTGAGAACCGGCTGGGATGTAACTTCCGGTGGTACCGGGTGGCAATGGTTTGGTGACCCTTCAATAAGCAATGTGGAAGATTATCGATTTGGGTATTATGATGCGTCAAATAGCCGAGTATGGGATGATATTTCATTCAACGCACCATATTATCTCATTATCAAATCTGCCGGCAATGACCGTACAGATATTGGAGATGGTACGCGACCTCCCGATGGGCCATATGATTGTCTGGAACCAAAAAGTGTGGCAAAAAACATATTGACAATTGGAGCTGTTGAACATATTGATGGGGATTATACGGATGCCGATGATGTGGTGATGAGTGATTTTAGCAGCTGGGGCCCTACGGACGATGGCAGAATTAAACCAGATATTTCTGCTATCGGTGTAGATGTATTTTCTACGCTTTCAGGTGGAGTTGATGTCTATGGAAACTTTTCAGGCACTTCAATGTCAGCGCCAAATACAACCGGTAGCCTGGCGCTCTTACAGGAATATTATGCACAACTCTTCTCCGGAGCTTACATGAAATCAGCGACAATAAAAGGTCTTGTAATCCATAGCGCAAATGAAGCCGGAAAAAATCCCGGACCAGATTATGAATTCGGTTGGGGATTGTTGGCTGTAGATAAAGCAGCAAATATAATTACCCGTAATGATAATAAGGATTATATACTAAATGAATTAAATCTGATCGAAGGTGATTCAATAGTGGTCAAGATAAATTCCGATGGCACTGAGCCCATTATTGCTACAATATGCTGGACAGATGTTCCTGGCAGCCCCCCTCCTATCAGTTTAAACCCTACTAATCTTATGTTGGTCAATGATTTGGACATGCGAATTTATGATGAAAGTAATAATGAATATTTACCATGGATTCTTGATCCCGCCAATCCTGACAAAGGGGCGTCCACAGGAGATAACTTTAGAGATAATGTAGAAAAAATAAACATCTCAACACCAGTGCCAGGAGAATACACGATCGTCATTAAGCACAAAAACGATTTGCGAAACAATAATCAGGACTTTTCACTAATAGTCACTACTGCATCAATTGATCTTGACCTGACTAAATTATATTGGATTGGCGGATCAGGTGATTGGAGTGATCTTACTAATTGGTCCTTGAGCAGTGGAGGAAGTATCGCCAATACTTTACCTGACATTAGCACCCCTGTTATTTTTGATAACAATTCATTTGTTGATACGACAAACACCATCAATTTAACTTCCGGAGCAAATTGCTATAATATCAATTATTATTCAACAGATTCATGCGCTATACATCTCTCCTCTTTTACACTAAATATTGATGGGTCAATTTTTGATGAAAACAACAAATTCTCATTCAATAATGGAAAACTATCCTTCAAAGCAATAGTTTCAAAAAACAATCAAATTCTTGTTTCTGAGTCCTCATTTAATGATGTGGATCTCGAGTTCATATCCACGAACGGTTCATGGAATATCGCTAATAACTTTACTGCTAAAAATCTAATCATTGAGAACAGTTCACTTTATGCAGCAGATAAATTAATAATAGCTTCAACGATAATGGCTTCTATTTCAGATTTCAATACTGTAGATTTTTCAGGTTCGATCATTGAAGGCATTGACATTATTGATGTTTCACTTGCGCCAGATATAATATTTGATAATTCATTGATAATTCTATCGGATGCCAATGGAAATATCACAAAATCCATTTCAGGAAATGGCAACACATTTCACAATATTATTATTGAAAATGCCGAGACAACCATAAATGGGAATAATACATTTAATAAAATAGTTGTCAACGGATTATTGTCAATTACAGGGAATAACAGTATGGACAGTTTGCGGCTTAGTGATACTAGTTCGCTGACACTTGGAGAGAACACAACACAAACAATAATAAATTTATTCGAAGCTACCGGTAGCGTAAATAATCTGATTGAAATCAATTCTACCGGAGCGGTTAATGCCTCAATTTTCTCTGATAATAGCAATATTCGTTTTTGCTTTGACTATCTGGATGTTATAAACATTTCGGTCTCAGGCAGCACAGGATTTTTAACCGGTGATAATAGCAATATAAATGCCAGTAGCACAGGTTGGATTGAGCTTGACTGTGATGATGCACTTTTCCCTTCATTTGATGTTGAATTTCCATGTGCATTAGGTGAAGCCAGATTCATTGATACAAGTACAGGATTTCCGACAGATTGGGATTGGAATTTTGGAAATTTACAATTCCCACAGGAAAACACTTCCTCTTTACAGCATACTTTTCACAATTACAGATTTGAAGGTGACTATGAAGTAACATTTAACGTAAAGAATAGCCAATTCGATCAAACCATTACACGAGTCATCACCATAATTAATTATGAAAGCGGATTGAGTGTTCCAAGCATCAATATTAATGGTACAAAATTAACCTCATCAGTTATCGCTCCAAACTACCAGTGGTTTCTGAACAATTCACCAATACCCGGCGCGACTGACAGAATTTATGAAATTGCTAATCCTGGCACCTATCGTGTAACGGTGTCAGACGACAATTGTCTTTTCAGGTCCGAGGCTACTACTGTCACCACCACACTCGATAAAATTTTAGACAAAGAATTTGCAATTTTTCCTAATCCTTCCTCAGGTCTATTAACCTTGAACTCGGTAAACGATTACTATGGAAATGTGGAAATCATAATTTATGATCTTCTGGGAAATAAACTAATTAATCTGAATTACACTAAAAGATCCAGGTTATTTCAGAAACAAATTTCAGTTAAAAATCTACCAAGCGGCATTTATCATATCATGTTGAATACCGAGAGAAAAAGTAGTATAAAGAAATTGGTAATTGCTCATCAGTAACAATAGCAAGGCGTGGATTTGTTATTTAGCCTATAATAGAAAATAAAAAAGGGAACAAAGTTCCCTTTTTTTAAATATAAATAATTTATTTACTTTCTATCTAATTTCGAATTGCAGAAAAAATTGATATTCATCAAATACAATAAACGGTATTGTAATATCTCCTGTTTTATCCTCCCTTTTTGATATTGTATAGAAATCATTATCTTCTGGAACAAATATTGGATTGAAAATCAGTTCGGCCATTGTCCTAAATTGAGGAGCATTATCAACTGTATCAATCTCTTCCAGAAGTATAAAATAGTCCTTGTCCAGCAAAAGATAATCGTCTGGAACCAGGTCATTGGTTGTTATGCCGATAGGCACGTTAAACTGACCTACATTTAATGAATCAATATATACAAATGAAAGATCATCAAGAACTGTGGCATCATTTGGTCCCAGCTGAAACAACACATCCGGCCCGGAGCCATCCTCATCCCATGGAATTCCTTCAGGATCATTCATATCAATATTTATAATAAACATTCCCGTCAAGTATCTTTGTCCTACATCCACATCCTTTATCGCTTCACTCATTTGCCCATCTTCTGTATAAGCAGTCAATTTAACAGCATAAGACCCAGCTTCATCATAGGTATGCTCGGGAGCAATGATAAGTGAATCTGTTGTGCCATCGCCGTAGTCCCACGTGTAGCTTGATGCGTTCAAGCTTAGGTTTTCAAATTTAACAGGCATACCAACTTCCGGAGCAATGGATGAAATTGTAAAATCCGCTTTCGATATTGGCAGCGGATCCGTTTCGCTGCAGGATGTTATAAAAATGACCACTACACTAGTTAGGATTAGCGAAATCTTTGTAATTAATTTTTCCACAGAATATAGTTTTTAGTTTTAAATTTTACTGAACCTTTAATTTATTGAAAATATTGTAATAATAAACCAATTATATAAAAAAACGCCCTTTAGCATTAACAAAAACAATAATATCTTAGCCAAATTAAAAGAGGTAATTAACATATTTAAAGTAGAATATAATAACATATATTAAATTCTCCAGAACTTCTAGACTAAATTTTGCCTTTTGTCATTTATACTACATTGGGTAATCGTAATTGTTCAGAAGTCCCATGAATAAATGCTATTTAATTTTTCTCATAATCTGACGACTTTCCTTGCAGAAGTATTTGTGAAATATGACTCAAAATCAAATCACGCAAGTGCAAACATCGTACATCGAGGAATACGATCATTTTTAATAGCTCCTTTGAATCACTAAATATAAATCCAGGAAATAAAATAAAGGAATAATTGTTGCGACCAGATCAGGCTGTAAAATGAGTGTTGATATAATTTTACTACGTTTCACCTACCTAAACTTAGTTTACTCCTTAAAGGGGTATTAACCAAAAAATGTCTTGAAATTGATTTCTAATGAAAGGCTATGTTTCAAATAAAGTCACTTATCTTTATTAAATAAGTTTCGATCAAAGTGCATCCGGCTATCAATAGCAACATTGATTTTAATAACTACATCATCTAATTCTTGAGCAGTTACTTTCAAATATTCATACATTTTCTGATCATCCTTTGTCAGGCTTGAATAACTTATGAGATTAATTAATCCCATAAGTGTGGATACCGGAGATCTCAGTACATGCGAATTAATAAATGCGTATTCTGTCAATTGTTTGTTTTTTGCTTCCAATACACTAGTCCGGTCTTTAACTCTCAATTCAAGTGTTTCATTTATAGATTGTATTTCTTCCTTTTGTTCTATTAGCTTTTCACTTTTGTCAAAGATTTCCTTTTGCTGGAAATTGAGCATTTTATTTTTCTGACTTATTTCAGATATTTTTTCTTTTAATTCTTCATTGATCTTATCAATACTACTTTCATCGATTAGCTCTGTGATATCCTGGCCTATTACTAGTATTTCATAAGGTTGGTTATTTAAATCAAATAATGTGGTAAATGTAGTTGCCAAACAAATGATTTTATCATCATTCTTAATATCCAGTTTTATAGTAACTGATTCTCCATTTTTTATTTTTTCCAAGACATGGGTAAAATTATGCTCATATGGAGTCTCATCATGTTTTGTATAATTTTGATCATTAATTGGCTTTATGTGCTGAAAAAATTCATTGCGTACTTCGCCTAGTAATTCAATGGCTCGTGTATTAATATTCACAAGATTTCCACTCATATCCAACTGGGCAATCAAGTAATGTTTATTTAATGCACTCAACATACTTTTCGCTTCCACCTCTTGTCTAATTAGCTTTTCTTTGCTATCCTCTAGCGCTGCAATAGTCTTATCAAACTCTATGTTGGTATTAGTTAGTTTATTATTTTGCTCCTCAATTCTTAGTTTGCTTTCATTGAGAACCTCATTTTGTTCTATAATCTCTGCATTCCTGGTTTTGATTTTATTATTAGACTCTTTCAATGAATTATTAGATTTCTCCAGATTTTGTTCAAACTGTGCATTTTCAATTTTCAAAAACTGAAATGCGGTAACCAAAAAAGCCCAAAGCATGAATTGAGGCAATTTGAAGTAAATATAATTTTCTTCAAATAGTTGAAAATCAAGTTTGCCTACCATACTCCATTCTATAATTACATCAAAAAACAGAATAATGAACAACTGAAAACATAAGATAATGGAAAGAATATCATTGTCTTTTTTACTGTGAAAAAGGAAAAGTGGAATAATAGTCAATCCAATAAATGTATATGAATATGCAAGATAATTATCCGCTTTTTCACTTCCGTTTAAAACAATTGGTACTAAAAGAAATAATGATGGTAATATGGACAAACCTATTCTGGCTGTCCTCGATTTTCCAAATTTATTTAATAGAAAAACGCAACATAGAAATAATATAAATGCTGAAAATCCAATGAGCGTGAAATAATTCTCACTTGAATAACACAATACAAAACCGGCAATGGTAATAGGGAAAAGAAAAAGACTAATTCTATTTGATAATACAATTTCTTTTTGACGCATGCGCGAAGCGTTGGGATCAACGCCAAGATTCATCAGTATGCTTAAAAAATCCTTAACAAACTTCATAACCTTAATCCGAAACGCATGTTTTTATTGGAATAAAAACTTACATTTTTTCAGGATTAGTAATTTTGGACTTAATACTCAATGTGTTCAAAATGTAAGTATAGAGCAATTTAGCAAATCAAGCAAAATAGTTGGCTTATTGTTATAAATAATATGAATAAATTAATTTTTTTTCAATGTACAACTTTAAAATTTGGAAGATATAGCCATACTTGTTTCCTGGTTTTTGCATGTAAATCAAATATAAATGGTATGTGGCAGCAGAATCATTGTGGAATATATCGAACTGCCAATGGAGGCGATTATTGGGAAGATATCTCTGATAAAACCGGGGAAGCAAATTTTGGATTTGCTATTGCAGCTGATCTTAAAAATGAAAATACCGTGTGGGTGGTTCCTGCCATAAGTGACGGTATCAGAGTCGCAATAAATAATTCTGTTTGTGTATGCCGCACAGGAAATGACGGAAAATCCTGGTAAACCTTCCGAAAAGGTTTACCTCAAGGTCAATCCTTTGATATTACCTATCGGCATGCACTTGATCAGGATGAAGAAACACTGGCATTTGGCACAACGACGGGAAACCTTGTATATGTCCAATGATTATGGTGAAAATTGGAATTGTTTAAATCATAATTTACCCATGGTTCATTGCCTGGATTTTATTTGACTTTTACTCCAGATAATAACCTTTTGCAAGTTCTTTATATTGTTTCACTTGACCTTTAGCCCATCTAGAATTATAACCAAGTTCATCTGCCATCATTTGTGCAACAGTCTCGCATATTTTTATGCTTTCTCTCGCATCCAAAAATAACGCCCGTGTCCTTCTTGCCAGAAAATCTTCGACTGTTCTGGCCATCTCTTCTCGAACTGCCCAAATCAGCTGCGCTTTACTTATCTGCAAATCTTCACTCAGCAATCCTTTATATTTCTTACTTTCCAAAGCAATTGCTTCCATAGAATTCAAATCACTACCGTAAACTGAGTTTGGATCGTCAAGAGATGAATTGACACTATAGGAATGAATCATTAAATTTTCAGTGATTGATTTGCGCTCTGGCAAACCGGCAAGCAATATAGCTTTATCAACTGCATCCTCCCCCATTTTCCGATAGGTGGTCCATTTGCCCCCGATTAATGTAATTAAACCAGAAAGAGATATCAATACTTTATGGTGTCTGGATATTTCTTTAGTTGGTTTTTCATCTCCTTGAGGAGCCGCCAGGGGCCTTAATCCGGCAAAAATACTTTTCACATCCTTTCTTGTCGGTACTTTATTAAGATATTTTCCTGCCGTTTCTAAAATAAATTCTATTTCTTCATCCAATGCTCTCGGTTCGAGATCAGCGTGATTTACTAAAGTATCAGTTGTGCCGACGATTACTCGATTATACCATGGAACAGCAAATAAAACCCTTCCATCACTAGTTTGAGGAATCATGATGGCGTGACTGCTTTGTAAAAATGATTTATCCAAAACCAGGTGAACACCCTGACTGGGTCGAATCATATCTTTTGCATCCGGATTATCCATTTGCATTACCCGATCAGCCCATACACCTGTCGCATTAATTACCGCTTTTGCTTTAAGCCTATACTTTTTATCGTTTTCAATGTCTCTGACTACAACGCCTTCGATAAGATCATCTTTATCCTTCATTAGCCCTTTAACTTCCATGTAATTTAAAACAGTCCCGCCATAATCTGCGCAGGTTAATGCTAAACTTATGGCCATACGAGCATCATCAAATTGTCCATCTTGATAAACCACGCCACCCCGAAGTCCGTCTTTCACCAATGTAGGAATTGATTTAATTGTTTCTTCAAAGCTTAAATTCTTCGATGGCCCAAGACCCAACTTGCCTGCCATCATATCATACATCTTTAATCCTATGGTATAAAAAGGGCCACCCCACCATTCATAATTTGGTATGATAAAAGAAAGGTTTCTAACTAAATGTGGCGCATTTTGAAGCATCAATCCACGCTCTCTCAGCGCTTCCAATACCAATGAAATATCTCCTTGCTGTAAGTAGCGCACACCCCCATGGACAAGTTTAGTACTTCTGCTTGAGGTCCCTTTTGCAAAATCGTTTTGTTCCAGTAAAAGTGTTTTGAATCCACGGGAAGCAGCATCTAGCGCGGTTCCCAGTCCGCTTGCCCCGCCTCCAATTACAATTATATCCCACACTTCAATCTCGTTGAGGTGCCTAAGCATATTGTTTCTATCCATTTCCCGGTTGTTTAATTTACTATTACGATCCTTTTATTTGGAGATAAAGCGCTGATACTCATTTTCATACCAACTTCCATTTTAACTACCTCCTGCCTCCTGCCACTGCCTACCTGCAATTTCCTCCTTAGCGCTCGATCCAATCTTTTGTCCGTTCCAAACCTTTTTGCCAATACCGTATTAATTCCTCTTTGTTCTCCATGGCATTTGGATGAAATGTCCGATCTACTTTCCATCGTTTTTTGATGTCTTCTAAATCCTTCCAAAAACCAACAGCCAGTCCGGCCAATAATGCTGCTCCTAAAGCTGTAGTTTCCGTGATCACTGGTCGAACAACATCTTCTCCCAACAGATCTGATTGAATTTGCATTAAAAAATTATTTACTGAAGCTCCTCCATCAACTCTCAGATGTTTAACTTCAAACCCTGATGCTTTCACCATTTCATCAATTGCATCCTTAACTTGTAATGCAATTGCTTCTAGTGTTGCTCTGGCAATGTGCGCAGGTAAAGTAGCTCGTGTTAATCCAAACATTGTACCTCGTGCAAATTGATCCCAATGCGGGGCTCCTAATCCGGCAAATGCAGGAACGATCACGACTCCACCATTGTCCTCAACTTCTTGAGCAAGCGCTTCAATATCCGGAGCTGAATTTATTATCTTAAGATTATCTCTCAACCATTGAACAAGCGCTCCACCAACAAAAATACTTCCTTCAGTCGCATATTGGATATTATCTCCAATTTTCCAACCTATCGTCGCCAATAAATTTTCAGAACCTAAATCCGGTTTATTTCCAGTATTCATCATAACAAAACACCCAGTTCCGTAGGTATTTTTTACCATTCCTTTTTCAAAGCATAGCTGACCAAAAAGTGACGCTTGCTGGTCGCCCGCCATGCCGGAAATTGGAATATTTCCACTTAAAACATCCTGATGCACATGACCATAAATCTCAGACGAATCGACAACTTCCGGCATTAAACTTTCTGGAATATCCAGGAGTTCCAACAATTCCTTATCCCATTCCAATGTAGTAATATTAAACAGCATTGTCCGGCTCGCATTCGATACATCGGTAATATGCAAATCACCTTTAGTAAGATTCCAAACGATCCAGGATTCTACTGTACCAAAAGCCAATTTCCCATTTTCAGCTCTGGTTCTTACGCCTTCTATATTGTCAAGAATCCATCTAATTTTGGTGCCAGAAAAATATGCATCGATGACCAAGCCTGTTTTTTGCCTGATAGTAATAATATTCCCATCTTTCTTAAGTTGCTCACAATATTCGGCGGTTCTTCGGTCTTGCCAGACAATTGCATTAAAAACAGGTTCTCCAGTTTTTCTATCCCAGATTATCGTGGTTTCTCGTTGATTTGTAATTCCAATCGATGCGATTTCTGCGGTATCGATATTGTTCTGATGCAATGCTTCTTGCAATACTTTATATTGCGTTGACCAGATTTCATTAGCATCATGCTCTACCCAACCGGGCTTTGGGTAAATCTGCTGGAACTCCTGCTGGGATATTCCCTTGATATTTAAATCCTTATCAAAGACTACAGCACGATTAGAGGTTGTCCCTGAATCTATAGAAATTACGTATTTTTTCATGATTGGAATGTAGGTGTATTTGAAAACTAAAATGAAGGTTTTTTTTATTAAAAAAAAGAAAGCGCCTAATAATAGGCGCTTTCCAAATGTATATTTATTATAAAATATGTGGCCTAATTTTTACTATACAACGGTCCGAAATTTTCACATGCTCTGAAGTCAGAACCTTCAGGATCCATGCCCAGCATATTCCATGCACTTGGTCGGAAAATCTTATCTTCATCGACATTATGCATATTTACAGGAATTCGCAACATAGAACACAACGTAATCAGATCAGCGCCATAATGTCCATAACTGAACGCGCCATGATTTGCACCCCAATTCGCCATCACGGAATACACATCTTTGAAAGGTCCCTTTCCATTTGTTCTAGGTACAAACCATGTCGTTGGCCAGGTGGGGTTCGTTCGTTCATCAAGTGTTTTATGAACCTCTTCCGGCAATTCTACGGACCACCCTTCAGCAATCTGCATCACAGGCCCCACTCCTTTCACTAAATTAATTCTGCACATGGTTACCGGCATTCCTCCTTTTGTTTTGAAAAGCGAAGAAAATCCTCCTCCCCTGAAGTATTCATAGGCTGCCGGAGGCCATTTAGTTTCATCCAGACATTTTTGTTTTTCTTCTTCACTAATATCCCAATATGGTTTCATAACCGGTTTCCCATCTGTATTTTGCTCTCCTGATCCATCAAGCGCCGAAGATCCTGAATTTATTAAGTGAATAAATCCATCCTTTGCCATGTCGGTAGGTTTCCATCCTGTAACTCTCTCCAGAGCTTCCGGGCTCCAATAGGTTCTGACGTCCGAAAATATTTGAGCGCTATTATTCAATAAATGACCAAATAACATGCTTATTCCATTGAGACTATCATTTTCTGTTGCAACCATAAAAGACTCGCGCAATCCATTCCAATCGAAAGAGCTGTTAAGTATGGCCTCTAAAAAATCTCCGTTTGGAAGAAAATCTGTCCACTGTCGCTGCCCCTGGAATCCTGAAGCAATGGCATTGTGCCCCAAAGCTTCTTCACCATAACCAAGATCTTTAAGCTTTTCATTTCCAATCATCAGGTCTCTGACAATCAGCGTCATTTTTATTACAAATTCCCACTCCTTATCCTTTTCTTTCGTGCTGCGTTGGTCTTTTACAGGATTATAATCTTTTCCTTCTTTACAGTTTTCCTTTACCCATTTCAAGGCAATCTTATATTCCTCACGGTCAAAAATACTTTTTTCAATTCTTCTGGATATTTCCGACATATCTACATTTTCACATCGCATGCCCAGGAAATCTTCGAAAAAATCAGCATTTATTATTGATCCGGCTATTCCCATCGAAACCGAACCTATTGATAAATATGATTTGTTTTTCATGGTTGCCACAGCCAGACCTGCTTTCACAAAACTCAAAATTTTTGATTTTACATCCTCTGGGATAGCGCTATCACCAATGTCCTGAACATCTCTTCCATAAATACTAAAAGCCGGCAATCCTTTTTGATTGTGTCCTGCAAGTGTGGCAGCAAGGTACACTGCCCCGGGGCGTTCTGTTCCATTGAAACCCCAGATCGCCTTTGGTCTTGTCACATTGGTATCCATGGTTTCACTACCATAGCACCAGCAAGGAGTAACTGTGAGGGATACTCCTACTCCTTCTTTTTCAAATTTCTCCTCGCACAATGCAGCTTCAGCTGTCCTTCCGATTGTGGTGTCAGCGATTATACATTCCACCGGGCTACCATCCGGATGACGAAGTGAATTTGATATCTTCTCAGCTACACCTTTTGCCATATCCATGGTAATATTTTCCAACGATTCTCTGATACCACCAAGCCTGGCGTCAATTGTTGGTCGTATACCAACCTTAGGCAGGGAACCTCTCAACCTGTTCCCGTGAATTTTATTCTTAATCATGCTATTTGGACTTTTATTAGTTTAAAAAAATCGATTTTTAGTGTGCCAAATTTAATAATAATACCACTCCGTCAATCATATTTAATTACTTAATTCCACGAAAACAGACTACTATTTTTTCATTAAAAGCTGAATTTAAACCTTATAATTCTTTACGTCGCAACAAGGACAACAACAAAACCGGATTGTCTCTTTATTGACAGATATTATTAATAATGGTTCTTAGTTTTGACTATGATCAATTTCAGGATATTTATATCAATATCATTAATACTATTTTTTTCTAATATTACCTATAGCCAAACCTGTTGTTCGGGTGGTGTTCCGATTTCTGGAAATCTTGGTTTACCCCCTGGTACCACTGGAACCTGGCAATTTAGTCTTGGCTATGATTTTAATGTATTGAAAACTTTCATGGATGAAACAGAAGTCATCGATGATCATTCAAGGGAAAGGGTCACACAATCTATATTGTTTCAAACCGGGTATTCATTTTCTGCCAGATTTTCGGTGGATTTGTTCTTGTCTTATGTAAAGCAGGAAAGAACCATAAGAAACTTTGGTAAAACGGGTTTTACATCTACCTCCGGATTTGGAGACGCTGCACTACTATTAAAATATAATCTCTCAAAATCTACCGCTAATCGGACCTTGTTTACGATTGGTGCAGGTCCGAAAATTCCTACCGGGCGAAGTGATTTAACCAGAGAAGATGGCATTCCTTTAAATGCAGATTTACAACCTGGCAGTGGATCCTGGGACGGGTTATTTTGGGGAAATGGGATTTATAAATTTGGCTTCAGACCAACATTCAATATTTCATCGACATTAATTTATAGCTATAAAGGAAAAAATAATCAATATCTGGGAATTCAAACCTATCAGTTTGGAAATGAATTCCAGGCATTAATTTCAGTGAATGATAATTTCCTGATTGGAAATGAAATAATTGATACATCCATTTTAATTAGATATAGAAAAGCTCTACGCGACAGATTTAATGATCTGACAATGCCAAATACTGGTGGAGAGTGGATATTTATTGCGCCAAGCATTGCCTATAATTTTTCGCAAAAAATTGCAGTTAATGCAATATTCGAAGTTCCGCTATATGCCAATGTAGTAGGGACTCAGCTTTCACCTACCTATCGTATCAATGTGGGTGTTTTCTATAAGATCAATAAGAAGAATGAGATTTTACAATTTTAAAAAAAAATATCATGAAAAATAAATTCGCATTATCACTATTGCTAACAGCGCTATTTTTTACGTGCAACTCTGATAGCCAAGATCCTCCCATTAATAATAAAGGCGGTGGAGCAAATGGCAGCGGAGTACTTGATCCCAACAGCTGGTTAATACCCCAGAGCGAGGTGTTGGATGGTGGGCCTGGCAAAGACGGAATTCCAGCGCTTACCAATCCGGAAAATTTACAAGTCGATCAAATCAATTATTTATCGGATGATGATCTAGTGATCGGTTTTTACCATGAAGGTGAATATAGAGCATATCCACACAACATTCTCGATTGGCATGAAATAATAAATGATGAACTAAATGGAGAAAAAGTAGCAATTACTTACTGTCCTTTGACAGGAACAGGTATTGGATGGAGCCGTTTTATAGATGGTAGTGAAACCACATTTGGCGTCAGCGGTTTATTGTATAATACCAATCTGATACCCTATGATCGACTTTCCGACAGTAACTGGTGTCAGATAAGTCTGGAATGCGTAAATGGAAGTTTCATAGGAAATAAAATAGAAACCTTTCATCTGTTTGAAACAACCTGGAAAACATGGAGAGAAATGTTTCCAAACAGCACCGTGGTAAGTACAAACACAGGGTTTATCAGAAATTATAGTAGATATCCATATGGTGACTACAGAACAAATGATAACAGTTTACTTTTTCCTGTCAGTCCCAGGGATGAAAGATTGCCTGCCAAAGAGCGTGTGTTAACAGTTCTTGAAAAAGACCGCGCCAAAGTTTACCGGTTCGACCGATTTGAAGAAGGAGCTGGAATTATTACAGACCAACACAACAACCTGGATATCATTGTTGTTGGAGATAAAGGCAAAAATTATTTAGTAGCATTTGAGGACAACCTGAATGGGTCCTCACATACATTTTCCATTATTTCAGACGGTAAAAACGGGGCCATTTTCCAGGATGAAACAGGAAATCAATATGATTTGTTCGGAAACGTACTTGCAGGCGCTGACATTGGCAGTTCACTAAAACCGGTAACTTCATTTATGGCGTATTGGTTTAGTGTGGGATCCTTTTATCCCAGTGTTCAAATTTTAGGTTGGAACTGATGCTATAGGGCACCTCTATTAATTCCTTTTGGAATACCAACTCAGGTATTTTTTCAGAAATAAGGCGCCAAAAACGCCAGCCTGCCGGCGAGGCAGGGGACTTCCAAAAACTTCTTTTTTTTGGTCCCTTTAGGGTATGGGGTGAAATAAAAAAAAGAAGTTTTTTGACTTAGGGACTTTTGTCCTACACCTGGGAAGACCTCAAAGGGATAAAATAATACAGGAATCCTGTGGAATATCCTTAAACGTTTCCGCGGGGTCTCTTTATGACCCCGCGTGAGCGGTGGACCATCTGGAAAGAAGACCCCGCAGACCAAACAGATCCCGCACCTGTTGCGGAATCTGTTTGGTCTGCGGGGAGCGAACAGATCCCGGAATAAATCCGGGAATAAATGCCTGTATTTAATTCCTCATCTACAACCCTCCTAAGTCAAGGGGTGTACGACAAAATTCCCTTTTTACCCCTATTTCCCCAGAAGGCCTGCCTGCCGGCGAGGCAGGGGACTTCCAAAAAATTTTTGACTTAGGGACTTTTGCCGTACACCTTTTTTATTATTATTGTCGGCATGTAATTACAAGAAAAAGTATCTTTTAAATCCTTCCATTGCCTCATATTCTGCCAGTCCCAGTTGGTTATATTGATTGGCAAGTCCCTTATTTCTGTCTTCTGCTCTTTGCCAGAATTCTCTGCTATCTGATCCTGGGAAAAGAACGCCGTCTTTTTGTGACTGATGCTTAAAGATGGCTTTTCGTTTTCTCATCAGTTCATCCGGGCTCATCGGCACAGCCATTTCAATTTCATTAACTGGCCATTCATGCCAGGCGCCACGATACATCCACACCCAACAGTCCTTGATCCAGGGTTCATTTTTTAGTTCGTCCAGCGCCTTGAAAATTGCATCAAGGCAAACCCGGTGAGTCCCATGTGGATCCGATAGATCCCCAGCAGCGTAGATCTGGTGAGGTTTTATTTCAAGCAATAAATCCTTGATTATCTTCACGTCAGCCGGACCAACCGGATTTTTCTTTACAGTACCGGTTTCGTAAAATGGAAGATTCAAAAAGTGCGCTTTATCATCGGTCAAACCAACATAACGACAGCCTGCACGCGCTTCGCTTCTTCTTATAGAGGCCTTTATTTTTTTTACTTCAGGCTTATCCACATCTCCCGCTTTCTTCTCTTTGACGAACTTATTCACCTTTTTATAGAGTTTCAGCGCATCTTTATTTTCAACACCCAACGCAAGATCTACATCCTGAAAAAAGTCGATATGCTGTATTACATATTCATCAAAAACTGCAATATTACCTGATGTCTGGTAAGCCACATGCACATCGTGCCCCTGGTCAACCAGCCGGATAAAAGTCCCCCCCATGGAGATTACGTCATCATCCGGGTGCGGACTGAAGATTATAACTCTTTTCTTATCTGGCTGGGCTCTTTCAGGCCGATGAGAATCATCCGCATTTGGCTTTCCCCCAGGCCAGCCTGTGATTGTATTTTGTAACTCATTGAATGCTTTTATATTAATATCATAACCTGTACCGATCTCGGTGACCAGATCATTCATGTGATGATCATTATAATCTTTGTTAGTAAGTTTAAGAATAGGCTTATTTACTTTTTGACATAACCAGACAACCCCTTTCATTATCATACGCTCATCCCATTTTGGAATGTCAACAATCCATGGTGTTTTTACACGTGTAAGCTCATCTGCTGCAGCTTCATCTAATATTATGGAGGCATGTTCATGTTCCTGTAAAATGCTTGCAGGAATTTGATCCGTCTTATTCCCTTCAATTATTTCTTTAATTATTGGCGCTTTACCTTCTCCCCATGCTAATAAAAATACTTTCTTCGCTTTAAACATGGTGTCAATTCCCATGGTGATACCTTTTCTTGGAACGTTATTTTCTCCATAAAAGTCACTTGCAGCAGCGGTAATTGTAGCTCGGTCTAAAGTCACCAACCGCGTTTTTGAATCAATAGAAGAACCAGGTTCATTAAAACCGGTATAACCACCGCTACTTATTCCCTGAATAATTACATCTAATCCATTATTGCTATTTATTTTTCGCTCATATTCTTCACAAAATTCATTTACCTTATCTAATGGCAAAGACCCATCAGGTATGTGAATATTTGATTTTTCAATATCCACATGATTGAACAGATACTCTTGCATAAATTTCGCATAACTTTGAATGGAGTTTGGAGACATCGGATAAAACTCATCGATATTAAACGAAAGTACATTCTTGAAGCTTAATCCTTCTTTTTTGTGTAAACGAACCAATTCTTCATAAAACGCAACCATCGTCGATCCCGATGCCAAACCAATCAGGCATTTTTCCTTTCTTAGTTGCTTTATTTTAATGATTGATGCAACTTCATTGGCAACAGCAACAGAGGCCGAATTTGAATCCAAATAGATTGTCGTTGGTATATTTTCGAATCTTAAGAATGTTTTATCATCTGAAGAATTTGGGTAATTGAGGTTGGATAAATCGGAATCTGACATAGCTTTAATTGCTTCGTTACTCATGTTAAGGTCAATTATTAAAAACTTCGCAATATTAATTATTAATCACGATTTAACACATTTTTCAGCACATATAACAGCAGAAAACAACCAATTAATTTATACTTTTGCTGATCTAACCTGCATAATGCAGGGAATAATTATTGATACTTGTAAAGAGTTAGAAATCACGGTACCTGCCTGCGGCAGGCAGGTTGACATTGAATTTAAAAAACACTTCTGAAAATTTTATTTTTCTTGCAATTTATCGGTTTGAACTGACTGTCAATACCTTATCTGCAAAATGGTTATCTTCATGAATTATTGAGGTTAAATAAGAGGATTAAATAAGAAATAAAGAATCACAATGGATATAAAATAGAATTGAGTGTTATATTTATTTGAAGATTAAAATTTTGACCTCTGCTTTAACCGGAAGAACTATTAATCATGCAAAACCTATTTGAAATCGTCAGAGATAGTTTACACTTTAATAAATTTGAATTAGGTAACGTCTTATGTGTTGAATACACCTGTCCTCTTGAAGATAAATGGATGGGTGTCGCTTCCCAGACAGATTATATCGTACTATGTATTGAGCGGGAAGAAAACATGGAGGTCAATAGATGGAGAGTGGGTTATGGAAGCGGGCCAAACCTTGTATGTCAAGAAAGGTGTCACAACAATAAACCAGTTTTTTGATGATGAATTTTGCATGCTTGCATTTTTTATTTCCGATGAATTCATCACTGAACCTGTTCTCGATGTAAAAAAGAAATCTTCGATAACCAAAAGTAAGTCACCTCATCCATTTACAGCTACTGAATTGGTTACTAACACGTACCTGGAAAGATTTTTTCATTCCATGTTGACCTATTTCAGGGGCAAAGAAAAACCGGATGACTTTATATTAAGATTAATACTTAAAGAGCTTTTGGGGAATATTATTTGCAGCAACGATAATCCACTATTGGAATCTTACTTCTATTCGCAACTCGATAATTCAAAACCCAATCTTTCGCATATCATGGAGTTAAATTTCTGTTACAATCTTAGTTTGGAAGAGTATGCGAAATTATGCCACCGCAGTTTATCATCGTTTAAAAGGGATTTTCAACTTTACTTTGATACCAGCCCCGGGAAGTGGTTGCTCACCAGGCGACTAAGTTATGCCGCAAACCTAATAGAGAACAATTACTCTAATATTTCACAGATTGCTTTTAAAAGTGGGTTCGAAGACGTTTCACACTTTAGTAGAGTATTCAAAGATCAATATGGAAAATCCCCCAGCGAATACAAGAAAATTAATGCCTGAAAAAGGATTCATTCACCTTTGAACTTTTCAGCATACTTTTTTAACTTGATAGCAAAGTCACCCTCCGTTTTATGTGCGTACTTAGTGTCTGAACGGAAACAGACAAATTTTACAAAATGAATTTTTGCTGATGAGATTTCTCATTTCTTTTTATGAAGTGATGCTTGGGTATCAGGCGACCTGCCCAGGCAGGCCGGTTAAAAATTATGGAAAAGATCGCAGTAATCCCGAAATCATTTAGGATACTTTTGATGTGTTTCCGTTCAAGTAATATTTAGAGCCTGTCTATAAAGTCAGCGTCTGTTCAGAATGTTCGAGATCAAGGCTTGCACAGTTTCTGAAAAGCGGAATTTACGTTTGTAAATGAGTTATTAAGAAACAAACGTAACGCAGAGATCGGATATTATGGACAGACACTATTTAGTAAAATGAAACTTAACAATATAGCATGGAACAATTAATTGGAACAAACTGGATTGAACTGACCCATGACCTGGGAAAAGAATTTGCCAAACGAGCCACGAAGCACGACGACGAAGGAACGTTCGTCTTTGAGAACTATGAACAATTGAAAGCGCATGAATATTTTTCGGCAGCAATTCCTGAAGAACTGGGAGGAGGAGGAATAAGGCATGAGGAAATGTGTAATATTATTAGAATAATTGCGCATTACTGTGGATCAACCGCCCTGGCATTTTCTATGCATCAACATTTAATTGCAGCAGCAGTATGGAAATATAAGCATCAGAATATCGGCGCTACCATGTTACAAAAAGTTGCCAAAAATCAGTTAGTACTAATCAGCACGGGAGCCAGGGATTGGTTAGAATCAAATGGCGAGATGATAAAAACGGAGGGAGGTTATTTATTCTCCGGCAAGAAATTTTTCGCCAGTCAATCAGTAGGCGGTGATGTTGCTGTTACCAGCGCACCTTATTGTGACGACCAGGGGAACTGGCATGTGTTACATTTTTCAGTACCGATGACTACAAAAGGGGTTTCCATTATAGAGGATTGGGATGTGATGGGTATGCGAAGCACAGGTTCCCAAACGATTATGTTTGACCAGGTTTTTGTACCAGAATCTGCTATTACCCTCCAGCGTCCAAGAAGCGAATTCCATCCGGTTTGGAATGTAGTGCTCACGGTCGCTATGCCATTGATCATGGCGGCCTACGTTGGGATTGCCGAAAAAGCCATGGATATAGCCATAACCATTGGAAAGAAATATCAGAGAAATCAAAAGCATATAGCATACATCACCGGCAAAATGAATAATTCGTTATTGAGCGCTCAGACGCAGTGGAAGGCTATGTATGCTTTGACGAACGATTTCGATTTTAAACCGAATGAAAAAATTACCATGGATATATTAAGCTATAAAACCAATGTTGCGGAAGC
>SMVB01024348.1_pt1 | contig 26329 bp, 23 predicted proteins | sample 2456461 | NCBI WGS metagenome assembly SMVB01 (sample SAMN11095934, study PRJNA526329) | marine sediment metagenome | biome: Marine sediment; feature: Surficial sediment; material: Deep marine sediment; isolation source: Hadal surficial sediment | place: Pacific Ocean | collected 2014-05 | depth...
ACCCGATACCAGTCCGCGCCGTCGCTCAAACCACAACAACAACACGTTGCGGCTGGCACTGGTCAACACCCCCTGGCCGCTGAAGCGAACGCCGAAGTAGCCCAGTAAGATCAGCCCGAATGTGATCCATGCAAGCGGCACATCAACAACGTCAGCGATCTGCCTGGCAAGCGCACCGATGATGCTGATGAAGACGAGGGTAATACCCAACAATAACGGCGCCGCGACCAACATGACCCGCGCACCATAGATATCGTACCAGCGGCCTGCGCGGGGTAATGAAAGCGCACTGGCTACGGTGCCCAACAAGTAGGCAACGGACAGCTCGGTGCGGGTCAGATCAAACTCGGCAATGAAGGTGTCGGCGAATACCGCCATGCCCATGGTTTGACCGGGCACACTGAATAGAAAACCTAAGGTCGACACCCCGGCGATGACCCAACCATAAAAAAATGGCAGCCGCGCCACTGGAAATGGCCAATCGCTTTGTAGCCGGCCGACTAACTTCATGGCTGGGAGTAGATTTCGGTCTAGGCCTGTTGTTCTGCAACGTTTGCCAGTTCGTTCGCTATTTCACGCACTTCGGTGTCATCTTCACCTTCGACCATCACGCGCAGCAATGGCTCGGTGCCTGAGGGGCGAACCAGGATGCGACCACGACCCGCCAGATGCGCCTCCTTGGCGGAAATAGCGGCTTGCAATGCACCACATCGAGCTGTTGCGCCCGGGTCCGGGACTTTAACGTTGACCATTACTTGTGGCAGTTTGGTCATTTCGGCGACCAGTTCCTGCAATTCAACACCCTGTAAAACCATCGGCATCAGCGCTTGCAGGGCCGCAACTATGGCATCCCCGGTGTTGGTGAGATCCAGGCACAAAACATGTCCCGAAGTTTCACCACCAAGGTGCCATCCCTTCTGCTTCAACAATTCGGTGACATAACGGTCGCCGACGTCAGCACGACAAAATGGTATCTGCTGCACGCCAAGGGCTTTTTCCAAACCTAAATTACTCATTACCGTGCCGACCACGCCCCCTTGCAGGGTACCTTCACGCAACCGGTGAGAGGCAATGATGTATATCAATTCATCGCCGTCCAACAATTTCCCTTCGCGGTCCACTAGAAATACGCGGTCGCCATCGCCGTCAAAAGCAATGCCGACATCTGCGCGACATTCGAGCACTTTGGCTTGCAGCATTTGCGGATGCGTGGAGCCGCATTCATCATTGATGTTCAGACCGTTGGGTTCGCCACCCACCACCACCACGTCTGCACCCAACTCTTCGAAAACTCGCGGTGCAACGTGATAAGTCGCACCATGGGCGCAGTCGATTACAATGCGCAAGCCGCGCAAGCTGAAGCCGCGCGGCACAGTGGCTTTACAGAATTCGATGTAGCGGCCGGCCGCATCCGGCAGGCGCGATGCACGACCGAGCAGTTCAGATTCCACACAGACCATCTGTTCATCCAGCTGGGCTTCAATCTCCAGCTCGACCTCGTCTGCCAATTTGTTACCGGAACCGTCGAAAAATTTAATGCCGTTGTCGTAGTAAGGATTGTGCGACGCGCTGATGACAATGCCTGCATCGGCGCGCAGGGTACGAGTCAGATAGCTGATCGCTGGTGTCGGCATGGGACCGGTCAAGCTGACGTTGGCGCCCGCGGCAGCCAGCCCGGACTCCAACACGGACTCGAGCATGTAGCCTGAGATCCGCGTGTCTTTACCGATGATGATGTGAGCAGGTCCTTTCTTGGCAAATACCTTACCGACGGCCCATCCAAGGCGCAGGCAAAACTCAGGATTGATCGGGTGCTGGCCGACGCGTCCACGGATACCATCCGTGCCAAAGTATTTTCTACTCATGCGTTTTTCATCCTTACGAGAGCATCCTTATAAGAGCATCCTTGCAGAAGCATTCATTCTACTACTGCGCCATCTTTACCGCGCTATACAGCTTGAGCGCATCTTGTGTCGCGGCAACATCATGTACCCGCAACAAATCGGCGCCGTGTTGCACCGCTATCAGCGCCGCAGCCACACTGGCATGGACCCGATCCTGCACCGCCCGACCGGTAATCGCACCCAGGGTACTCTTACGCGATAACCCAACCAGCAGCGGTCGGTCAAGTACCCGCAACTGGGCTAAATTCGCCAGCAATTGCATATTGTGCTCTACCGTCTTGCCAAAACCAAAACCCGGATCAAACATCAGGCGCTCGTGGTCGATACCTGCCGCCACACACTGCTGGTAACGGCATTGCAGAAATTCGCTTATCTGTACCACTACCGCCTGATAGGACGGCGCCCGCTGCATGGTTTGTGGCAAGCCTTGCATATGCATCAAAGCATAGCCAACGTCGGAATCTGCTATCACTTCGAACATGCCGGCATCTGCGCCAGCGCTGATATCGTTAACCAGATGCGCACCCGCATCAATGGCCGCTTTAGCCACTTGCACATGTCTGGTATCTACCGAAACAATCGTATCTACATCCGCAACGGCGTGCAGGACCGGTATCACACGTTCGAGTTCCTCCCTGATCGATACCGGGGTTGCGCCTGGTCGCGTGGATTCGCCGCCTATATCCAACACCGACGCGCCATCGTCAACCATGCCATGAGCCAGCTCACGCACCCGGCCGAGGTCCGGCTTGGCGCCACTCAACAGCTTGCCACCATCAAAAAAAGAATCCGGCGTGATGTTAAGCACCCCCATGATGCGAGGGTGCTGAAAACTCAGGGTTTTACCGGCGCAGCGCAGGTTGCGCATGCGCGGCTAACTTTCTTCTGCGGGGCCGCCAATCGGCTTTTCTGAAGGAGAATCTGGCTTGGAGTCAGAACCAGACGATGGTCGTTCACTGGGATGGCGCGGTTTTGCACCCGCCATGATGTCGTCGATTTGCTCCACACCAATGGTCTCGAACTCTATCAGCGCCTCAGCCATCATGTGCAGCTTGTCGATGTTGTCGCGCAACAACTTGTCAGCCTCTGCATAACATGAATCGACAATGCTGCGCATTTCTTCATCAATCGCCCGAGCGGTATGGTCGGAAACCGTTTTCGGTTTCATCCCGGCAGACATACCCAGAAAAACCTGACCTTCATCTTCGTCGTATTTAATTGGTCCCAAGCGGTCGGACAGGCCCCACTTAGTCACCATGTTGCGCGCGAGTTCCGTGGCGCGTTCGATATCGTTGGACGCACCGGTGGTTACATACTCTGCACCGAGAATTATCTCTTCAGCGATGCGCCCGCCGAACAAACTGCATATTTGCGAACGGATGTGTTGCCGACTGAGACTGTAACGGTCTTCAACAGGCAGGAACATGGTTATGCCCAAGGCACGCCCGCGCGGAATAATGCTGACTTTGTAGACCGGATCGTGGTCCGGCATCATCCTGCCGACGATGGCGTGGCCGGCTTCATGATAGGCGGTGTTACGTTTTTCTTTTTCTGACATGACCATGGACTTGCGCTCTGCACCCATCATGACCTTGTCTTTGGCCTGGTCGAAGTCCTGCATCTCCACCAGACGCTTGTTGGCTCGAGCCGCAAACAACGCGGCTTCGTTCACCAGGTTAGCGAGATCGGCGCCTGAAAACCCTGGCGTACCCCGGGCGATGACACTGGCGTCTACATCGTCGGCCAACGGCACCTTACGCATATGTACTTTAAGAATTTGTTCGCGACCGCGAATATCCGGCAGGCTCACGACCACCTGGCGGTCAAAACGACCCGGGCGCAAAAGCGCCGGGTCTAGAACATCCGGACGGTTGGTAGAGGCAAGAACGATGACGCCATCGTTTCTTTCAAACCCGTCCATCTCGACTAACAACTGATTTAAGGTTTGCTCGCGTTCATCATGCCCGCCACCAAGACCGGCACCACGATGCCGCCCGACCGCATCAATTTCATCGATGAAGATGATGCAGGGCGCCTGTTTTTTTGCTGTTTCGAACATGTCGCGTACTCTAGACGCACCCACACCGACAAACATTTCGACGAAGTCAGACCCTGAGATCGAGAAGAACGGTACTTTCGCTTCACCGGCAATGGCCCTGGCGAGCAATGTTTTACCCGTCCCGGGCTGACCAACCATCAACACGCCGTGGGGAATATGCCCGCCTAAGCGCTGAAACTTGCCCGGATCGCGTAAGAACTCCACCAACTCTTGTACTTCTTCTTTGGCTTCATCTACCCCGGCGACATCGTCAAACGTCGTTTTAATCGAATCTTCAGCCAACAGCTTGGCCTTGCTGCGGCCAAACGCCATGGGTCCACCACGACCACCGGCACCGCCCTGCATTTGCCGCATGAACAGCATGAACACGGCGATGATGATGAGAATGGGGAAGCTGGCAATCAGCAACTGCGTCCAGAAGCTTTGCCTTTCTTCTTCCATGATGGTGGTTTCAACATCGTTGTCGATCAGTTCGCTGATCAACTTGCCGTCATTCTCCGGCCAGATGATGACCACTTTATTGCCGCTATTGTCTGTGGCGGTGATTCTGTCGCCTTGGATTTGCGCCTCGCGAATCTGCCTGGCATGCACCGCCTTGACAAATTCCGAATAGGCCATGACCTCCTGCTCCGGCTGGACGTTAAAGTTATTGAATACCGTCAGCAGTACCGCTGCGATGATCAACCACAGTAATAAATTCTTTCCCATATCTGACAAGGGGTTACCTCTTATAACTTGGCAGTTACACTGCCTTTCTTTCCGCTAAAAATTCGGCCACGCGGATGTTTTCATTATGGACCGGCAAGATTACACCAATCTATCGGGTGCGTCTGCGTTACCGTTCTACCCCTTATAGCCCTGCGCAACCACAAACACTTCTCGAGAATCGGCGCGGGACGCCTTCGGTTTGGTCATCGTGACCTTGGTAAATTCCTCACGAAGGGTTTTCACCCATTCATCCAACCCTTCACCTTGGAAAGCTTTAATGACCATCACACCTCGAGAGCGTAACCAAAGGCGCGATGCCTGGACCGCCAGGTCCGCCAGATCCATCGACCGCGCCTGATCAACCGACCTGATGCCGGATATGTTGGGGGCCATGTCCGATAAAACAAGGTCCAATCTGGTGTCATCCAAGGCTTCGGCAATCTGCCGATCTACTGCATCTTCACCCACATTACCTTCAATCACCCGCGTCTCCATGCCGGCGGTAATCGGCCTTGGGTCTACAGCGATCAACAACCCGTTAGAGATCTTTGACTCGATATAGTTCGTCCATCCCCCCGGCGCTGCACCCAACTCTAAAATCTTGCTCCGGGGTTTAATCAATTTGAAGCGCTGATCGATCTGCAGAAGTTTGTAGTGGGCACGCGAAATCTGGCCATTGTCCTGGGCCTGGCGGACAAAATAATCGCGCTTTTGCCGCTCCAGCCAGCGCGTACTGGATTTACTTCGTTTACTCATGTCGATAAAAGATGATGGAAATGGTGAAGGGCCGGTAAAAGTGACCGCGTTACCCGCTAGAATACCGCAATGTCATTATCAAGCCGTGAAAAAAAGTCCATGCGACAGATCGCTCATTATCTGGATGCTGTCGTCATCGTTGCAGCGCAACCGATATCCGATGGCGTGGCCCAGGAAACTGAACGCGCCCTGCAGGACCACGAGTTGATCAAGGTGAAGTTTGCCATCGAAGATCGCGAGGCTCGATGGTCTGCTGCTAAATCGCTGGCCGAATCGTGCAACGCTGAAGTAGTACACAAAATCGGCAAAGTGGCAGTTTTGTATCGGGCTAATCCTCAGGCGAATTCGAAATTATCGAATATCAGTCGATACTCCTAACGCTCGTTTTATTCGATAGCTGATTGAGAGCGGCTCATCGAGAGGGGTCGCTAGCAGAGATACTCGACTTTATCGATTTCGTATTCGTGGTCGCCGCCGGGGGTTGTCACCATGACCGTATCGCCGACACTCTTAGCGATCAGCGCGCGGGCGATGGGTGACATCACGGAAATTTTCCCAATCTTCAAATCGGCTTCGTCTTCACCAACAATCTGATAGCGTGTTTCTTCGTCGCTCTCGACATCGAGGAGGGTCACGGTCGTGCCAAATATAACTTTATCGGTTACCGGCATTTTAGCGATGTCGATTATTTGCGCATCGGCCAATCTACTTTCGATTTCCTGGATGCGACCTTCGTTGAAACTTTGCTGTTCACGTGCAGCATGGTATTCGGCGTTCTCTTTTAGATCGCCATGGGCACGCGCTTCGGCGATCGCCTGTGTGATTTCCTGGCGTAACGCACCTTTACGGTGTTGCACTTCATTACGCAGATCTTCTGCGCCGCGCACGGTCATTGGATTTGGCATTGTTTGTCCGTCCCTGGTACGGCTACTTGTTTGAGTTCTGCGTGCAAGTCCTGCAACTTGTGAACACGCTCCCCACGACCCTGGCGAATGGCGATCGCTATCGCTTCTCCGCCAGCTAAAGTGGTGGTGTAACACACTTTTTTCTGCAAGGCGAGTCTGCGGATAACCGCCGAATCGGCTATGGACTGGCGCCCTTCGGTAGTATTAATGATCAGATCGATCTGTTCGTTCTTCATCAAGTCCGCAACATCCGGTCGCCCTTCATTGACTTTGCTGATAGTTGCACACTGCAGATTCGAAGCGGCCAGGCAACGTTGCGTGCCTGGCGTGGCGACCAGACTGAACCCCAACTCTACCAGCGCCGCAGCCACTTCCGGCAAGTGCGCTTTGTCAGAATCTTTGACGCTGATAAATGCGCGCCCGTTGTCCGGCAAAATTTCACCCGCCGCCAGGGAGGCCTTGGCAAAGGCTTCGCCAAAGGTCTCACCGACACCCATGACCTCGCCCGTAGATTTCATTTCCGGGCCTAAGATCGGATCTACGCCGGGAAACTTGTTAAACGGAAACACCGATTCCTTGACGTGGAAAACCGTCGGAATAATTTCTTCGGTAAAACCCTGTTCTGCGAGAGAGATGCCAACCATGCAGCGTGCTGCGGATTTTGCCAGCGACAGGCCAATGCACTTGGACACAAACGGCACCGTACGCGACGCTCGCGGATTAACCTCAAGGACAAACACATCTTCTCCTTGCACTGCCATTTGCACATTCATCAGTCCGATCACGCCCAATTCCAGGGCAAGTACTTTGACCTGGTCACGAATAATGTCCTGTATAGACTGGGGCAGATTGTAAGGTGGCAGGGAACAGGCAGAGTCGCCGGAATGTACGCCGGCCTGTTCAATATGTTGCATGATGGCGCCAATCACAACCTGTTGCCCATCACAGACGGCGTCAACATCCACTTCGATGGCTTGATCCAAGAAACGATCAAGCAACACCGGCGAATCATTGGACACGTCGACTGCACTTTGCATGTACTGGGATAACTCATCGTCGTTGTAGACGATTTCCATGGCACGGCCACCCAGCACATATGAGGGCCGCACGATCAATGGATAGCCGATCTGCTTCGCGCGTTCCAACCCTTGTTCCAGACTGGAGGCAACTCTGTTGGTCGGCTGCCGTAATCCCAGTTTCTCAACAAGTTGTTGAAATCGCTCCCGGTCCTCTGCGCGGTCGATAGCGTCCGGGCTGGTGCCGATGATGGGCACCCCTGCGGATTGCAGCGCTTTGGCCAGGTTGAGAGGTGTTTGACCGCCGAATTGCACTATCACGCCGACGGGTTGCTCTACATCGACAATCGCCAACACATCTTCAAGGGTGACCGGCTCGAAGTACAGCCGGTCCGAGGTGTCATAGTCGGTGGATACGGTTTCCGGATTGCAGTTAACCATAATGGTTTCATAACCCTCTTCGCGCATGGCCAGCGCAGCGTGCACACAGCAGTAGTCGAACTCAATACCTTGTCCGATGCGGTTTGGACCACCACCGAGCACCATGATCTTTTTCCGCTCCGAAGGCAGTGCTTCACATTCCTCTTCGTAGGTGGAGTACATGTACGCACTGCTGGCGGGAAACTCCGCCGCGCAAGTATCTACCCGCCGGTACACCGGGCGCACGCCCAACGCCTGCCGCAACGCTCGCACCTCGTCTTCGCTGGTTGCCAACAGCTGGGCTAGACGCGCGTCGGAAAAACCTTTGCGTTTGAGCTCGTACCAGTCAGCCTTGGTCAACGCTTCGACGGCCCGGTTTGCGAGCCCGCTTTCGGCTTCAAGAATGTCTTCGATTTCTGCCAGAAACCAAGGGTCGATGTGAGTCGCATCGAAAATCTGCTGCAAACTCATGCCTACCCGAAACGCATCTGCCACATACCACAGACGCAGCGAACTCGGACTGCTAAGCTCGCGTGTGAGGGTGGCGCGCCATGTCTCTTCATCAACATCGAGGTCCAATACCGGGTTGAACCCGACCATGCCGGTTTCCAAACCACGCATTGCTTTCTGCAACGACTCCTGAAACGTCCTGCCAATGGCCATGACTTCACCAACAGATTTCATCTGGGTGGTCAGCCGGGCATCTGCCTGCTTGAACTTTTCGAAGGTGAAACGCGGTATTTTGGTAACAACGTAGTCGATGCTTGGCTCAAACGAGGCCGGCGTGACGCCGCCGGTGATGTCGTTGTCCAGTTCATCCAAGGTGTAGCCAATCGCCAGCTTGGCGGCGATTTTGGCGATCGGAAAACCAGTGGCCTTGGACGCCAGTGCCGAAGAACGCGAGACGCGAGGGTTCATTTCGATGACGACTATGCGCCCGTCGCCAGGGTGTATAGCAAACTGCACATTCGAGCCACCCGTATCGACACCGATCTCCCGCAGCACCGCTATGGAGGCGTTGCGCAACAGTTGGTATTCCTTGTCGGTCAAGGTCTGCGCCGGTGCCACGGTGATGCTGTCGCCGGTATGTATCCCCATGGGATCAAGATTTTCGATCGAACAAACGATGATGCAATTGTCGAGATGGTCGCGTACCACTTCCATCTCAAACTCTTTCCAGCCAAGCAGGGATTCATCGATGAGCAACTCTGTGGTGGGGGACAGATCCAACCCCCGGGTACAGATTTCAACGAACTCTTCGGGGTTATAGGCGATGCCGCCGCCACTGCCGCCCATGGTGAAAGAGGGCCGGATCACACAGGGGTAGCCGAGTTGGCTTTGCACCTGCAGGGCTTCTTCGAGACTGTGCGCGATGGCGGAGCGAGGTGTCTCCAAGCCGATACGCTTCATTGCCCGATCAAAACGTTCACGGTCTTCGGCCTTGTCGATGGCGTCTTGAGAGGCACCGATCATTTCCACGCCGTGCGCTTCGAGCACGCCTTCGCGGACCAGGTCCAGAGCGCAATTCAGCGCCGTCTGCCCGCCCATGGTCGGTAACAAAGCGTCGGGTTTTTCCTGCTCTATGATGCGCGCCACGGTTTGCCACTCCACGGGCTCGATATAAGTCGCATCCGCCATGGCCGGGTCGGTCATGATGGTGGCGGGATTGGAGTTCACCAGCACCACCCGAATACCTTCTTCGCGCAGTGCTTTGCAAGCCTGGGCGCCGGAGTAGTCAAATTCGCAAGCCTGGCCAATGACGATCGGACCTGCGCCCAATATCAGCACCGATTTAATGTCTGCACGCTTAGGCATCGTTGTCCTCACTCGCCCCGGCCATCATCTCGATAAACCTGTCAAACAGATAAATGCAATCCTGTGGACCTGGAGACGCTTCAGGATGACCTTGAAAACTGAAGGCGGGCACATCCGTGCGCGCCAAACCTTGCACCGTACCGTCAAACAACGACAGATGCGTGCAACGTAGATTGTCGGGCAGAGTTTCTCCGTCTACGGCAAAGCCATGATTCTGGCTGGTGATGATCACTTTGCGGCTTTCGATATCCTGCACCGGATGGTTGGCGCCATGGTGGCCATGGGGCATTTTAATCGTCTGCGCACCGCTCGCCAGGGCCAACAACTGATGGCCTAAACAGATACCGAAAATAGGAATGCCCGTCTCCAGTAATTCTTTTATGGCCTCGATGGCATAGTCGCAAGGTTGCGGGTCGCCGGGACCGTTGGAGAGAAAAATACCATCTGGTGTAAGTGCGAGCACCTCGCTGGCCGGGGTCTGCGCCGGCACCACGGTTAAATCACAACCGCGACTCGCCAACAACCTCAATATGTTGCGCTTGACGCCAAAATCGTAGGCCACAACCTTGAACTTCGGCGACTCGATCTCACCATACCCCTGATTCAGCGTCCAACTGGTTTGCGTCCATGAGCGTTGCTCACCGGTCACTACTTTGGCCAGGTCCATGCCTTTGAGCCCCGGGAAGTCTTGCGCCGACTGCAAGGCCTGCTGTCGGCCCGCGTCTGTGGCGGCACTTTCACCCGCCACAATGCAACCTGCCATGACGCCTTTTTCGCGGATCAACCGGGTCAGCCGGCGGGTGTCGACATCGCCGATGGCAACAACATTTTCGGCGGTTAAGAATTCTGTCAGCGAACCTTCGCTACGCCAGTTACTGACACGCCGCGGTGTCTGCCGGATAACCAGGCCTGCGCTCCACACCCGGTCCGATTCATTGTCTTGCGCATTGGTGCCGGTGTTACCGATCTGCGGATAGGTGAGGGTAATGATCTGCTGGGCGTAAGATGGATCGGTGAGAATTTCCTGATAACCCGTCATCGCGGTGTTGAATACAACTTCACCAACGGTTGCGCCTTCGACCCCTAACGACTGGCCGTAAAACACACTCCCGTCCTCTAAGGCGAGTAATGCTGGTATCAAGTGAGCTTCCCTTAACTATGTTTGCCGGGATTATTTCTATTTTTATCGAGAAAAAAAGACCGACAGCTTTCGCGTCTTTGGTGCGCGATTTGACCGGGCTCAACTAGCCTGTGGCACTTAGGATATGGGTTGAACTTAAGGCCGGCAGTGTACTGGTCTGGCGGGTAAAAAGCAGCAAGAATTCTCAAATCAGAGGTTTAAAAGTGCGTCCATATCGTAAACACCGGGAGGCTGGTCGTGCACGAAGCGTACCGCCCGTAACGCACCCTGGGCGAAGTTCATGCGACTGGTTGCACGATGGGTGATTTCGATGCGTTCACCGTCACCGGCAAACATGACCGTGTGCTCGCCGACGATGTCGCCGCCACGGATGGTGGAGAAGCCAATGGTGTTGCGTTCGCGCGCACCGGTGATGCCCTGGCGGCCATAGACCGCATCTGTTTCCAGGCTGCGGCCAAGCGCCGCTGCCAGCACTTCACCCATGCGCACCGCGGTGCCTGATGGAGCGTCAACTTTATGCCGGTGATGGGCCTCGATGATTTCGATATCGACACTATCACCCAGCGCGCGGGCGGCAGTTTCGATCAGTTTGAAGACAAGATTTACCCCAACACTCATGTTAGGTGACATGAACAGCGCGGTGTCTTGAGCAGCTTCATGCATCTCGGCCAACTCCGTATCGGCAAAGCCAGTGGTGCCGATAACCAGTGCTATGCCATGTGCACGACACACCTTGGCCAGAGCCAGGCTCGCCACCGGGGCAGTGAAATCGATGACGACATCGAAGTCTGCCATACGCGCTGCCGGATCGGCAGACACCAACACACCGAGGCTGCCCACACCTGCCAGTTCACCGGCATCGCGGCCGATGGATTCATGATCTGTGCGCTCAAAAGCCGCACCCAGCGACAAATCGTCTGTCTGTGCGATGGCTTGCACCAAGGTCTTTCCCATACGCCCGGCAGCGCCGGTTACGGCTACTCGAATCATTTTAACCCTTCAGGTCGTCGATAAAGCTTTTAACGCCGTCGAACCATGACTTCTCCCGGGGTGAATGCTTGGTGCTTTCACCGAGGGAGTCTTTCAATTCACGCAACAGTTCTTTCTGTCGGTCGGTCAACTTGACGGGTGTTTCGATCACAACTTTGCATAGCAAGTCACCCAAACCACCACCGCGCACCTGGGTCACGCCCTTGCCGCGCAAGCGGAACACTTTGCCGGTTTGGGTTTCGGTGGGGATCTTCAATTTAACCCGTCCGTTCAGGGTCGGTACTTCCAACTCACCACCTAATGCAGCATCTACCATGGAAATCGGCACCTCACAGTAAAGGTTTCTGCCGTCACGTACGAAAATCGGATGCTCGCGCACATCGACCTGCACATACAGATCGCCTGGCGGACCACCATTGACGCCCGCTTCACCTTCGCCGGACAAACGTATGCGATCGCCGATATCGACACCAGCAGGTATTTTCACCGAAAGGGTTTTGCGTTTTTCAATGCGCCCGGCGCCACCACAGGGGCGGCACGGATCTGTGACGATGCGGCCCTGGCCGCGACATCGTGGGCAGGTTTGCTGTAGCGAGAAGAAACCCTGGGACACACGAACCTGGCCTGCGCCCTGGCAATCCGGGCAGGTGCTGGGCGAGGTGCCTGGCGTTGCGCCAGAGCCGTCGCAGTCTTCGCAGGCGGCAAGCACCGGTATGCGTACCTCGACAGTATCACCGCCGACTGCTTGTTCCAGGTCCAGTTGCATGTTGTAGCGCAGGTCGGAACCGCGCGCGGCGCCGTTGCTGCGACCACCCCGACCACCGCCAAAAATATCACCGAACACATCGCCAAAAATATCACCGAAGTTTCCGGGCTGACCAAAACCACCGCTGCCCTGGCTGGGGTCTAAGCCAGCATGTCCGAACTGATCATAGGTGTGACGTTTGTCCGCGTCGGTGAGAACTTCATAGGCCTCACTGGCGTCTTTGAATTTTTCCTCAGCATCCGGGTCGTCGGGGTTACGGTCAGGGTGAAACTTCATCGCCAAACGACGATAGGCTTTCTTGAGATCGTCGTCAGACGCATCCCGATCGACGCCCAGCACCTCATAGTAATCTCGTTTGGACATAGTGTTGCTCTATCTATTCTTCTCTGCTAGATCTCTTCTTTAATCTCATACGACAAACGCGGGCTTGTCTTGCAACAAGCGCCGCGCTTGGATCCTCCTGGGCCCTCTTGGGTCTTAGAAAGGAGGGAATGTAACAGGTTATTTACTGTCTTCGTCTTTAACCTCTTCAAATTCCGCATCTACCGCATCGCTATCCTCGGCCTGCCCTTGCGCCTGGGAACCTGCATCACCGTCTGCTGTTTGAGCTTCGGCTTCATACATCTTTTGCGCAAGGCTGGCAGAGGCTTGAGACAAGACCTGCATTTTTGCCTCTATGGCGTCCTTATCTTCGTTTTTCAGCGCATCTTCGAGTTCGCTCGCAGCAGTTTCGATGCCAGTCTTTTCTTCATCGGTGGCTTTATCGCCAGCATCTTCTACCGCCTTACGTGCACCGTGGATCAAGCCGTCTGCTTGATTGCGCAGGGAAACCATTTCTTCGAACTTCTTGTCCTCCTCAGAATGCGCCTCGGCATCGCGAACCATCTGCTCGATCTCATCATCGGAGAGACCACTGGAAGCTTTGATGACAATCGACTGCTCTTTGCCGGTGGCTTTGTCTTTCGCCGACACATTTAGAATACCATTGGCATCCAGGTCAAAGGCGACTTCAATTTGCGGCATACCACGCGACGCAGGAGGAATATTCTCCAGATTGAACTGGCCCAATGACTTATTGGCAGCGGCCTGCTTACGCTCACCTTGCAGGACATGGATGGTCACCGCAGATTGATTGTCGTCTGCAGTAGAGAACACCTGGGTTTTCTTGGTCGGTATGGTGGTGTTCTTTTCAATCAAAGTACTCATTACCGAACCCAGGGTTTCAATACCCAGGGACAGCGGCGTGACGTCGAGCAACAACACATCTGTGACGTCACCGGCGAGAACCGCAGCCTGAATCGATGCGCCCATGGCAACCGCCTCATCGGGATTCACATCCTTGCGGGCTTCCTGGCCGAAGAAAGATTTCACTTTCTCCTGCACCAGCGGCATGCGCGTCTGTCCACCGACCAGAATGACATCGTCGATATCACTGATGGTCAAACTGGCATCATCTAAAGCGGTGCGGCAAGGGCCCATGGTCCGCTCGACCAGCTCTTCGACCAGAGATTCAAGTTTGGCGCGGGTCAGCTTCATCACCAGGTGCTTGGGACCACTTTGGTCTGCAGTGATATAGGGCAGATTTATTTCTGTCTGCTGGCTGTTAGAAAGCTCAATCTTGGCTTTCTCCGCAGCTTCTTTAAGGCGTTGCAGCGCGAGCGGATCGTTGTGCAGATCGACGCCGTTGTCTTTCTTAAACTCTCCGGCCAGGTAGTCGATGATGCGCAAGTCGAAATCTTCACCACCGAGGAAGGTATCGCCATTGGTAGACAACACCTCAAACTGGTGCTCACCGTCCACTTCTGCAATTTCGATGATGGACACGTCGAAAGTACCCCCACCCAGATCGTAGACCGCTATCTTGGAATCACCGGGTTGCTTGTCCATGCCGTAGGCTAGTGCAGCGGCAGTCGGCTCGTTAATGATGCGGCGCACCTCAAGACCGGCAATCTTGCCAGCATCTTTAGTCGCCTGACGCTGTGAGTCGTTGAAGTACGCAGGCACGGTAATCACGGCCTCGGTCACTTCTTCGCCGAGATACTCTTCCGCGGTCTTCTTCATCTTTTTCAAGGTTTCTGCGGAAATCTGCGGAGGTGCCAGTTTTTCGCCTTTCACCTCTATCCAGGCATCGCCATTGGATGCTTCTGTAATGGTGTAAGGCACCATTTTTATGTCTTTTTGCACGACATCGTCTTTGAACTTGCGACCGATGAGGCGCTTGACCGCAAACAGTGTGTTCACTGGGTTTGTGACCGCCTGCCGCTTGGCATTTTGTCCCACCAAAATCTCACCATCTTCGGTGTATGCGATGACAGAAGGTGTGGTGCGATCGCCTTCCGAGTTTTCTATAACCCGGGCGTCGCCACCCTCTAAGACGGCCACACACGAGTTGGTGGTGCCGAGGTCTATACCGATGATCTTACCCATTACTTTTTCTCCAAATATTCCGCTGAGGAATGTTTTCGTCTTGATTCTTTATATTTGGTCAAACTGGCTAACTTCAAGGCCCCTGGATTAACTATCACCTTTGACCACGATGACTTTCGCTGCCCGCACCAATCGCCCATTGAGGCTATAGCCTTTCTGCATCACATCCATCACCGAGTTCGGCTCCGCATCAGGGTTTGGCAGCACCGTCATCGCTTCGTGCAATTGTGGATCGAAAGGCTCACCCAACGGGTTAATTTGTTCCACGCCGAATCTGGCTAACGTATCAAGGAACATTTTGAGCGACAACGTAACCCCCTCGGCAATGGCCTCTGCGCCCTCTGTGGCGTCAGCGGTTTCAGCCGCTTTTTCCAAGCCGTCGAGCACTGGGAACATACCGTCGATGAGCCTTTCGATGGCAAATTTATGCGCGTTTTCTACATCTCGAGCTGCACGACGTTTGACATTTTCAAGCTCGGCGAGGCTACGCAGCAGTTGGTCCTTCAAGCCGGCCTCTACCGCAGCAGGGTCTTCACTGTCTGCATCTTCTGCGCCGGGCGCATCAGCATCACTATCCTCAACCAGCTCTTCCACCGCCCCTTCCACCGAAAGATCGGTGTGCGCTTCATCCTCCTGCGGCTCAGCGCTTATTGCACTTTCTTCATCGGACTTGTCTTCGGCCATGCACTCATTTCCCACACGCTACATTGGTGCGGGGTATATGCGGCCAAAACGGCCGAATTACAAGGGGTAAAGGGGGAAAACTAGTGCTTACGCACGCCGCATGGCGGCACTTAACAACCGTGCAGTCACATCCACCACTGGAATGACATCTTTATAGTCCATGCGTGTTGGGCCGATGACAGCTAAAACACCGGCAACCTCTCCGTTTGCCTCATAGGCGGCAGTAACCAGAGATGCATCACCCAGCGCTTGATAGCCCGACTCGTCGCCAATGAAAAGCTGCACGCCGCTGCTCTGCAGGCAGCGGTCAAGCAGGTGCAACACACGGCCCTGGCTCGATACGGCATCAAACAGCGATTTGACCGTGTTGGTGTCTGCACTGAAGTCGAGCAACCGACTTTCACCGCTGACCAGCAGTTCCTGGCCTTCGTTTTCGCCGGTGTCGGTAAAGGTGGCCGACGCTATATCCAAGGCGGCCTGCATGAGAGAGTCCATGCGGTCTTTGTCTGCCTGCATGCTGGCAATGACTGCCTGGCGTATATCGATGAGCGAACGCCCACCGTATTCACGATTGATAAAGTTCGCCGCCTGGCTCAACTCGATGGATGAATATTCACGTTCGGTGTGGATGACCCGGTTCTGCACCTCACGATCATTCAACACCAGGATCACCAACACCCGGTCTTCATCCAGACCGACAAATTCCACATGCCGAAGATTGACCTGATTACGCAGCGGCGTGGTGATCAGGCAGGTCATTTGAGTCATCTGCGAAAGCAGGTCAGAAGCTGCAGAGACAAGATCTGCCGGGGCCATGTCCGGGTTGAGTTCTGCCTCTAACTCTTTCACCCGCGCCTCGTCCCAGGGTTCGACACTGAGCAACGAATCGACAAAGAACCGGTAGCCTTGATTAGTGGGTATTTTACCCGCTGAGGTGTGTGGCGAGGTGACCAGCCCCAGGGACTCCAGATCACCCATGATGCTGCGCACCGTCGCCGACGACACACTCACCTCTGGCCGAGTTGCCAAAGCCTTCGAAGCGATCGGCGTGCCTTCGGCGATATACTGCTCCACCAGTAGCTTGAACAGGTGCTGGGCTCGCGGGGCAACTTGCTTATCTATCGATTCACTGGTTGGCAACGGCTCTGCCTTCCTACAACTTATCCAGTCCATTTCTTATACCAGCCTTTGTCCCCTTATGCACTATAGAAAGATGCACTATAGAAAGATGCTCTACCCGAGGGGTTGGGGTAGGCTAGAATAAGAAACACTATGCTTAAGCAGCTCACCTTAAAAAATTTCGTTCTTGTTGAAAGCCTCGACATCGATTTCCATCCCGGGCTGACCACCATCACCGGCGAATCCGGTGCCGGCAAATCGATCCTGCTGAACGCTTTGGGCTTGTTGCTCGGCGAGCGAGCCAGAACCGAAGTCATTCGCCCGGGTGCGGACAAGGCTGATGTTTGCGCTGAATTTGATCTGACCGGCTTACCTGCGGTGCAAAGACAACTCGCTGCTGATGAGTTCAGCACCGATGAACCACAAAGCGTGCTGGTGCGACGCGTCGTTTCAACCCAGGGGCGCTCCCGGGCATTCATCAACGGCGTGCCGGTCACCACCGCCTACCTGCGCAATCTCGGCGAACAGCTGGTGGATATTCACGGTCAGAATGAGCATTTGCGTCTGGCCGATCGCAGCACCCAACTGGCTATGTTGGATGACTATGCCAACCTTGCCAAACCGGCTGCAGATGTATCGGTGCTGTACCGCAACTGGCAAAGCGAGCTGGCCAACATTCGCACCTTGCAGGACAATCTAGCCACGGCGTCGGACCGACGCGATCTGCTGTCCTACCAGCTGCGAGAACTGGAAGAGTTTGATCTGCAGGCAGGAGAATTCGCCGGGCTGGAAAGTGAGCACAAACGCTTGAACCAGGCGCACCTGATTCTGGACAATCTGCAACGCGCCCTGGTTCAGCTCGACGAACTCGACGATTTACGCCACAGCATCACCGAGATCAATGCCATCGACGACGACGATGCCGATCTGCAAGCGGCGCAGGGAACGCTGAAATCTGTGCTCGGCCTGCTCGATGATGCGCACCGGGACCTGCGCCATTATCAGGACCATGTGGTGGTTGACCCACAGACCCTGGAACTGCTCGAAGAGCGTTTGAATACAGTGCAGGACCTGGCCCGCAAACATCGCATCCGCCCCGATGAGCTGGTGGAACATACCGCGGCCTTGCGCGCTGAGCTCACCGGCATAGATGCCGATGGGTCCGCGTTAGAAGATCTGCTGGTGCTCGCCGATCAACACCGGAACGCATTTCTCAAAAAAGCCAAGACACTATCGAGCAAGCGCCGCAAAGCCGCACCTGGATTTGCCAAATCGGTGTCTCACTACATGCAGTTGCTGGGTATCACCCAGGGCGTGTTCGAGGTCTGCTTTGAAGATGCCGAAGGCGACGGTGGCTTGGATCGCATCGAGTTTCATGTCACCACCAATCCCAGCTTCGCGGCCGGTCCTTTAACCCAAATCGCCTCTGGGGGCGAGCAAACCCGCATCAGTTTAAGCATTCAAATTGTTGCCGCCGAGAACAGCGCCCTGCCTTGTCTCATTCTGGATGAAGCCGATGTCGGCGTCGGCGGCACCACCGCAGACACCGTGGGACGTATATTGCGCGATCTCGGCGAGCACACCCAGGTGATCTGTGTCACCCATGCACCGCAAGTCGCTGCCTTGGGCGACAACCACTACCGCGTGGTGAAAAAAGGCGACAACACCGACATTCACCCGCTGCATGGTGAACACCGCATTGAAGAGATTGCGCGCATGCTGGCCGGTGCCGACATCACCCGCAAAACCCGCGAATATGCGCAAACACTGTTGGCCGAAGCCGGTGGCAGCAACATGAAACAGAAACAAACTGCCTGATGTGCAAAACCGCACTAGTCAGGAGTGAACAAGGTTGGGTAATATCGCGCACCGTACCTAACGCGAGGCACTGATTTGCCGGCCAGAATCATATTTGTCAGTCTGATCTTAGTCATCATGACGGGCTGCAGCATTCCCAAACTCAGTCTGCCGCGCTTGTACAAAATCACCGTACAGCAAGGCAACGTCATCACCCAGGAGATGATCGACCAGCTGAAGCCCGGCATGACCCACAGCCAGATCGCGTTCATTATGGGTGAGCCAATTCTGCGCAACACCTTCAACGAGAACCGTTGGGACTATATCTACACAGTCGAATTGCCTGGATATTTCCGCCAGGACGTTCGTATGAGCCTGTTTTTTGAAGATGATATTCTGGCCTATTTCACCGGAGACCTGGCACCCACAGCCGCCAAAGAAAAAGAAGAAACTGCAGAGGACGTAGCAAGCGCCGAAGTGAGTGAGGAAGCTACCTGACAGGCGGTACCCGAGGCCCACTCATTGTTCGCGTTGTTCACGTTCTCGGCGCCTGCGTGCAGCTTTGGCATCGACGAGAAGTTCACGATAGATCTCAACACGGTCACCTTGCACCAGCACTTGTGATGTCTCACAGGCCCGACCGTAAATTCCAATGGCATGCTCATCAAGCGCGATAGCTGCAAAGGGTGCATCACCGGCAACCGCTGACAGCGCATCTGCAACGGTATCGCCGGGATGCAGTTGCAAGGTGCGCACGGCTTGCTGTGCAGGCGTTGCATAGACTACTTCGACGGTGATGGTCCGGGCGCTCACGGTTTTACCGATTGGCCTGGTCGGCCAAGCTGGCCGCCATGTATCGCGAGGATGCGCGCAACGAAAGCATCCACCAGGCGATTGGCGATCTTGTCGGCAAAGCCACTAAGCAATCTGGCGATCACGCCCTTGGGTTGAAATTCGATACGCAACTCAATGCGACAACCCACTTCACCAAGCGGTGTAAAAAGCCACTCGCCCTCAAGCCGTTCGAAGGGCCCCTCGCGCAGGGTCATCAACACACTTTCATCGCGTCGGTGTTGGTTGGTGGTGATAAAAGATTCGTGCAGACCACGTCCGGCCACTGAAACTTTAGCTACCAGACCGGTCTCGGATGTTTCCAACACATGCACTGTCTTGCAGCCCGGCACAAAATCCGGGTATTGCACGACGTCTATCACCACCTGGTAGGCAGCGGATGCAGGCACTTCTAAAAGTGCTGTGCGTATGAGTTTGTGCACTAACCGCTCAGCAACGTGTACACAAACACAGCCAGCACGCAGAGCGGCGCGATGACACCTGCCAACAAGCGCCAACCAAACAGGACAGCCGCACTTTCTATTCCCAACTGCTTGGCTGTGACGGCTTTGGGCACCACCCACACCGCAAACACCGCGATCAACATGCCGCCAAGCGGCAGCATGATATTTTGCGACACGTAGTCGATGAAGCCGAAAATATTGAGGTCTCCGACAACGCGAACATCAGACCAGATGTTGAACGAAAAAATCGTGCCCAGCCCCAGCACCCAACAAATAACGCCGAGGCTGATAGCCACTCGTTTGCGCTTGGCATTGTATTGCTCAACCAGATAGGCGAGAGCGGGTTCGGTCATGGATATGGCTGAAGTCACCGCAGCAAACGACACCAGAACGAAAAACAAAGTGCCGAAAATCGCCCCCAAGGGTAGTTGACCAAAAGCCAGCGGCAAAGTGACAAACATCAACCCTTCGCCTTGAGCTGCGTCCAAACCGTTGGCAAAGACGATGGGAAAGATGGTCAACCCGGCCACCACTGCCACGGTGGTGTCTAACAAGGCGATGGTAATCACCATGCCACCAATGCCGGCGTTCTCGGGCACATAGGCGCCGTAAGCCATCATCGCGCCCATGCCCAGGCTCAGGCTGAAAAAGGCCTGCCCCATGGCGATCAACCAGATTTCCGGCTTGGTGAAGGCCGCGGCGTCAACGTTGAACATGAAGTCGAAGCCCTGCTGAAAGCCACCTGAATTGATGCTGTAAACGAGCAGCACCAGCAGCAAGACAAACAACATGGGCATGAACCAGCGGATAGCCATTTCCAATCCGTCGGTGACACCCTTGCCGACGATCCAGATCGTCAGCACCATAAACAAGGTCTGCCAGAACACCAGTTTCAACGGACTGGACAGAAAGTCGTTGAAGGTGGTGGTGACACCTTCTGCGCTGGCGCCATCGAATGTACCGACAGCGCTGAGCCAGATGTAGTTCATTGCCCAGCCCGCGACCACAGCATAGTAGGAGAGGATCAAAAAGCCTGCCAACACGCCTATCCAACCGACAAACACCCAGGCCGGGCTGGCACCCGCAGCCTTAGTGAGCTTGCGCATGGTATTGATGGGACTGGTGCGACCTTCACGGCCCATCAGCACCTCGCTCATCATGATCGGAATACCAATGCCGGCCACACACACCAGATAAATCAGAACGAATGCACCACCGCCGTTTTGACCGGCGACATAGGGGAACTTCCAGATATTGCCGATGCCGACAGCGGAACCGGCCGCCGCCATGATAAATAACCAACGCGAGGACCACATGCCGTGGCGAGATTCAGAAGCCAATGCCATATTTCATTCTTATGCTGGTGCAATGGGGCGAATATTCTACTACTTGCAACCATTCCCGCCAGCAGCTATTGGCACACTGGCGCGCACGTGAACTGATATACTCGCGCGCCCATCGCCGATGCAACCACGAACGCAGCTAATACGTTGAGCAAGCCAGCTAAAAAGAAGAACCCGCCGAAGACCATCGCGCTCAACAAGCGTGCGCGACACGATTATCACCTGGAGCAGAAGTTTGAAGCGGGGTTGGTGTTGCAGGGTTGGGAAGTGAAAGCGATACGCGACGGTCGCGTGCAACTCGCCGAAAGCTATATCACTGTGCGCAAAGGCGAAGCATTCCTCGGCAGCGCTAACATCACACCGTTAATCAGTGCATCGACGCATGTGGTGCCGGAACCCCAGCGCAACCGTAAACTGTTGCTGCATGCCCGGGAGTTGGCGCAGATATTCAACGCGATCCAGGCCAAGGGCTATACCTGTGTGCCCACTGCGATGTACTGGAAAGACAATAAAGTGAAGCTCGAAATTGCGCTGGGCAAAGGTAAACATCAGCACGACAAACGCGCGGCTAAGCGAGACCAGGATTGGCAGCGTGATAAACAGCGGTTGCTGAAGGCACACAACCAGTAGCTCTTTTTACAAGCGCTTCGCAGAAGCTGGGACCGCTACTTAACAACCAATGCTGCGGCGCCAGGCGATCATTTCGATGGCGGCGGCAGCGGCTTCGATACCTTTGTTGAACTCATCATCAGCGGCGCGCGCCTGCGCATGCGCAAGCTCAAACACCGGCAACACCTCTATCACCACCGGCCGTCTGAATTCGTGCATGACCTCGCCAAGACCGCGCATGCATTCGTTGGAGATCATCTCGAAATGCAGCGTCTCGCCTTTGACAATGACGCCAAAACAAATGATTGCATCGATCTCCTTGTTAACATCCTCGGCCAGCAAATCTCGCGCAGCCAGCGGCAACTCTAACGAACCCGGCAGTGTGTGTACGTCGATCTTGGTGTAGCCGTATTGTCTCAAGACCTCGACACAGGTCGATGACAAGCTGTCGACCACTTCCGGATACCATTTGGATTTAAGGATCGCAATGCGACCCGGGTGGTCGATAGCCGGAAAAGCGGAAATATCTACGATGGTTTTCAAGACAAACCGGCAGGTTAGCAGGCGTCTTGCAGCGAAACGTTCTCGGTCAAACGCCACAGGCCCGTATCGGCATCGCATTCGATGCGATTGAGCCTTTCCAGTCGAGCAAACTCGACTCGTACTTCCCAGGTGCCCAGCGGTGTATCTTGCTCGCGCAAGGCACTACTCACATCTCCCGGGCGCACAGCGATCTTACCGCCGGCGAAGAGTTCCTGGATGACGGCAAAAACGATCTCGGTACGAATTTGTCTGTTACTCAACTTGTGCTGCTCAACTCCTGATGCTTTTTGTGCGTGCCCGGTATGCAAAATAATCTGACGCAAATATCACGCGCGCTTTTTACCAGAAACGCCCTACTCCCGCCAGGGTTCACTGCGTTCATAGTATTGCAGGCGCTCTTGCAGATCTTCCGCAATGCCGTCTTCGTCGCTGGTTATGGAGGCAATCGCCTGGCGCTGGGTCGACACCGCTTGTTCGAAATTACCCAGCTCTGCATAGGCCGCCGCCAGGGTGTCGAGGTAAGCCGCACTCGCTTGCAGATCCACCGCCTTAATCGCCTGATCCAGCGCTAACGTGCCATTGCGCATGTCGTCGACTTTTGAGGTCGCCAGCAACCACGCGTAATCATTCACCGCCTGGGCGCTGCCTTGCAACGCCGCAAGCCGAGACCATTTAAGCGCTTCACCGCGCGCCACTTCACCGTCGCGCTGCAGATGAAACGAGACGAGACGCAACATCGCCTCTTCCTGACCCAGCGCGGCACCTTTTTCGTACCATTGCCGGGCGAGCGCTCTGTCTTTAGCGACGCCGAGCCCGAACTCATAAAGGTGGCCCAGACCAACGTAGGCCGGGACGACGCCGGCATCCGCTGCTTCAATGTAAAGCGCACGCGCCAGCTCTGGATTTTTCTCAACACCGGTGCCGGTCAGATGGGCATAGGCAAGATGCACGGCGGCCGCCGCGATCCCTTCATCCAACGCCTGGCGAAACAAGGCGACTGCCTGAACGGGGTCTGCTTCACCAAACTCACCGTTGGCGTGCATGAAGCCAATGGACAACAAGGCGGCATGCTCACCCCCTTCGATGGCTTTTTCGTACCAAGCCAGGGCGAGCTCAGGCTGTGGCTCGGCATCGTGGGGAGCACGATAACTGGCGGCAAGATTCATCATGGCATACAGATGATCCGCTTCGGCGGCTGCGGTCAGCGACGCGCGAGCGGTTTCGATGTTTTTCTCGACACCACGACCAAAGAGATAGGCACGCCCGACATAAAACTGCGCGCGTTGATAGCCGAGCGCCACCGCTTGTTCATACAGAGAAAGTGCCAGCGCTTCGTCTTGTTCAACGCCGTTACCCGCTCCGTGCAACAGGCCCAGCTCAAGTACGACCACCGCATTTTTCGGATTGAATTCCAAAGCACGGTTGTAGTCTTTGCGCGCCGACACCGGCATGCCTTGGGCCATGAATGAAAAACCACGCAGGTAGTAGGCACGAGAACGTTCGCCGGAATGCAGGCGTGGGTCGATGAGCGCAGGTTCCAGATAGGTGCGCGCCAGGGTGTATTGCTGCGCTTCGATCAACTCGACAGCCCTTTGCACATATGTTCTGGCATCCAGCGCATAGGTCCGATCCGCGGCGGCGCAAAACACCCCGGTGATCATCACAACAATAGATATTGTCAGCCTGTTCATGGAGTTAGTGTAACCCAAGCCCATAGTCATGGTGCAAATCGCTATGTCTTAAAACGTTTGTTGGGTCACATTTAATGACTCCGAAGCACGATGAATATGAGCTTGAATTGCGCTAATATGCCCCCATCTAATAAGGAGTGTTTGAGACAGCAATACTTTGTATTCAGCTCGACAAACGGTTTCCCGATTAATAGGTAATTGGGGGTGACTTGGTTTCGACGCGGATATCAAAACTTGCGGTGCATGTCGAGAGGGTTGTGACTCTCGTAAAACAATCGCAGTAACTTTTATAGTTGCCAACGACGAAAACTACGCACTAGCGGCCTAAAAAACCCGCTTACGTCCATGATTCGTTTCTTGCTAGGAGAAGTGGACGGCAAAGCAGCAAGATCGCGCGGATGTCTCGCCCGGGGCTGAACCGTTAAAACCAATCGGGATCGCCGACAACACCCTGACCGTTGGGTCGTTTGAAGCTAAATTAATAGACGGAATCTAAGCATGTAGAGCTAATAGTAGAGAGTCAGCGGACGCGGGTTCGACTCCCGCCACCTCCACCATTTAGACATCCAGGGTAGTCCGAGGATGTCCATGAACCCCAGCTAGACTGGGGTTTTTTGTGACTTTCGGATCCGTGGCCGTCCAGCCAAATCCATTGACATCCGGCCCTTGATAGGGGCAACATTGCGGTCCACCAGCAGACTCGCCTTTGCCAAGAATTTCTGAGGCATATGACGGAAACGACGTATCGATCTTGCTACCTTTGGCCTGTTTTAGAATTCTTTGCGCTGCCATGGAGTAAGTTCGTAAGTTCGCATGGGAGTCTTCGAACCTTCCTGTCGAGACCCGTTCGCTTAGGTCGTTAAGTGCAAACCCGAGGGTTGGTAAGAGGTCGACAAGGAGCCCCCCATACTCGTTCACCGATATACCCTCAACTTCGCAGATGCTTGCACCGTGCAGTGCGCCCAAGCGGCTTGGAAATTGCCGGGCATCTAGTTTATGCCGATTACGGCAGCGCCAAGATCGACAGCCGTGGGTTCGCCGGTGAGTACAAATCCAATGACATCCTGTTCTTCTCCGTTAGTTTCAATTGGCACCTGTAGTGAAACCTTGGCTGAATATCATCACAATGACAGTGATCGCTGGATGTGCCGCTACCGGCTTGCCGCCTGGCCTTTCGGTGGACAAGTCTCTACAGACCTTCGACGGTCTCTTCCCGGCTGCTTCAGAATTCTTCGATCGAGTGTACGTCGCAGACCCACTCGATCTTTCGGACTACACGCACCTGCTACCCGAAGCGCACGTTAGTCAATACAGGCACCCGGCGGCAATAGCGGAGCCAGCCATCGAGCAACTAATAATATCGACTGAAAATCGGGCGAGATTTCAGGCACAAATAGCTTCTGCCGTCGGCAACCAACTTGCGCGCACCAACCGGCTAAACATCACCGACACCCGCGCCGAAGATACGCTCTCTCTATGGGGCATGCTGGTGGACGTCAATGCCCGCATCGAAGAAGACGGCACCGAGACTGCGGAGTTCACTCTGGTCCTCGAATTGCGGGATTCAATGACAGACACCACCCTCGTGCGAGTGATTCACGCATATCGGGTGCCACTCGTCCATGACGAGCCAGATCGGTCCTGGGTGGAGCTCGAAAGGGTTTTAGATTCAATCGCCCTAACCATTCGCGACCGCCTCGACGGTTTGCTTGCACAATTCGGGCAAAGCTAGCCTCGCGTTCCGCTTACTGTTCGGTTGTAGTGAACCTCCACCAGAAAATCTGCAGCCGGTCACGCAGCCGGTGAAAAGTCAGGTTATTGATTCACCTCAGGGTAGCGGTGTTCGTAATTTCCCAGGTCGCATCGAATCCGCAAATCGGGCTGATCTCGCCTTTCGCCTAAACGGTACTATCACCGAGCTTGCTGTCCAGGAAGGCGTGCAGGTCGGGCTTGGGCAAATTTTAGCCCGACTTGACCAAACCGACTACCAAATTACTTTGAAAGACAGGCAAGCCACCTGGGACAGAGCGAGCAAAGATTTTGACCGCGGCAAGGAACTAGTTGCCGAGGGTGCGATTTCAAGACGGGACTTCGATCAGGTTGAAGCCAATTTCAAAACTGCGGATGCCGCGCTGGAACAGGCTAAACAAAACCTCGACTACACAATTATCCGCGCCCCGTTTGCAGGTCAGATCGGACAGCGTCACGTGGACGCATTCGAAGAGGTACAACCAGGACAAACGATATATTCCATGATTGACGCTCAATCACTCGATGTCCATATTGATGGAGGATAGTCGTTTTGTAATCCCCCCATTTGTAACGCAATTCAGAAGTAGTG
>SMVB01182905.1_pt1 | contig 26304 bp, 17 predicted proteins | sample 2456461 | NCBI WGS metagenome assembly SMVB01 (sample SAMN11095934, study PRJNA526329) | marine sediment metagenome | biome: Marine sediment; feature: Surficial sediment; material: Deep marine sediment; isolation source: Hadal surficial sediment | place: Pacific Ocean | collected 2014-05 | depth...
AGCTCCGTGAGCGGATCGATCTCGTCCAGACGCTCGTAGATTTCGATCAGGGCCGATTCGATCTCGCGATCGTCCGGGGAGGCGACGAGCGCGGCGCGGTAGGCCACGCCCGCCTCGTCGAGGTGACCGAGCGCGTATTCGCTGTCGGCGAGGCGAACCCGCCAAGCCAGTTCGCCCGGCCCCGCGTCCGTGCCGTCGAGCACGTCGCGTGCGAGGTTGCAGAGCGCTTCATGGTCCTGGGTGCGCTCGTAGAGTTCCGCCAGGGGATCGCAGACCTGGGGCACCGGGCCGAGGCTTTCCTGGGCGCGTTGAAAGAGCGGCCGGGCGCGATCGTCGTCGCCCAGAGGTCCGGCGAACAGGCCTGCCAGCCGGAGTCGAAGGTCCGTCGCCTCGCCGCCGTCTTCTTCGGCGCGTCCCAGACGCGCCTCGAGGATGCGCGCGCTCTCATCGTGGCGCCCCTCAACCGCAAAGTGCATCGCGAGCACTTCGGCGGCCTCGGCATGTCCGGGATCGATCGCGAGGACCCGTTCGTAGTGTTCGTAGGCCTCGCCGGCTTCGCGACCCTCCGGCCGTCGGTCGTCGTCGAGACACAGCCGGGCGGCACCCACGCGCAACATGAATTCGCGCTGGGGGGACGGATCGCAGGCGAGCTCGGCTTTGACGACCCGAAGCCAGTCGGCCGGTCGATCGAGGTCCTGGGCGTAGATCTCTTCGAGCTGCTGCCAGACGTGGACGCGGTCCGTCGTGACCCGGGCGATGATTTCGAGTTGCTCGGCGCAGCCGGCGATGTCGTGGAGTCGATCGCGGCAGAGCGTGGCCAGCTGTTCGCGAAGGGTTGCTTGTTCGGCAGGGGGCAGCGCTTCCGCTCGCGCGTTCAGCCGCTCCCGCAGCCGGCCCCATTGCGAAGTGGACTCGAGCAGCAGTTCGAGGCGCCGCTCCGACGTGTCGGCTGCGTCCGAGCCTGGGTTGTCCGCGACGATCTTCTCATACAGGTCGCAGGCCCCGCTGGTCTCGCCCAATGACTCTTCCATGAGCGTTGCGCATTCGAGCTGAAGCGCTGCTCGGCGTCCGGCATCGGATTCCCATTTGGCACGTTGCTCGAGGAGTTTGCAGAGCCCCGCCTCGTCGTCTCCGCTGCGCAGTGCTCGCTCGAGCAGATGGAGAATCTCTTCGCTCTCCGGATGCCGCTCGTGGAGTGCGCTGAGGATCTCCGCGGCCTCCTCGCAGTGGCCGAGGGAGTCGAGCAGGAGAGTTGCCCGCCGCATGTCGAGATCGAAGGCCTCGGCGGACTCGTCGCCGACTCGCTGTCGCTCGGCATCGAAGAGATTCGCGAGCTCCGAATAACGTCCCGCCATTTCGAGTAGTGACTCGAGCTTGCGGGAGGCCTCGGCTGGGCCGTCCGGAAGGTCGACGAGTCGCCAACGTACGACGATGGCGGTATCGAGATCACCGAGTGGGTCGTGCAGCGTCGCGGCGAGTTCTTCGAGGGGATCCGCCTGTTGATCGGGAGGCAGGACGTCGATGAGTTGGCGGAGCGTGCGGACGAGATCCTGCGGGTGGTCGACGCGACGGTAGACGTCGCATAACGATTGAAGGAGTTCGAGTGATCCAGGGTTCGATTCGAGTGCGAGCTCGAGCGTCTTCCCGGCGTTCTGATCCTCTCCGAGTTTTAGATGCAGTGTCGCTTGATGCTCGAGGGTGACGCTTCGATCGCGCCCACTCTGGAGCCGCGCGAGTGCGCGGTGGGACTCGATTTCGGCTTCCGGCCGGTCCAGGCGGGATTCGAATTTGGCGCGCAGGGCGAAGGCTTCCTGGGCCTCGGGAGCGAGTTCGCTCCAGCGAGTCGCCCAGCGAAGTGCGGCCTCGAATTCCGAGCGTTCTTCGAGGATGGGGATCACGGTTCGCGCGAGTTCGCCCATCTGGTCGAGATCGTGGCAGCCTTTCGCCTCACGCTCGCAGATGTCGAGCAGGAGGTCCGGGTCGCCGCTTGCGTCGGCGAGTTTGCGGAGACCGGCCAGCGCGGGTGCGCACGCGTCGTCGATCGAGAGTGCGGTCTCGAAGAGCGCATATGCGCGTTCGGCATCATCGAAGTGGTCGAGGGTGAGCGCACCGAGCCGGGCGGACAGGTTGGCCGAAGCGCCCTCGCGGGCGGCTTCGATCGCGGTTTCCAACACGGCGCGCAGCCCGTCCCAGTCCTCGGCCTTGCTGTAGATCCGTTCGAGCGCCTCGAGCGCCGGGCCCGCCCCGGGTTCGAGTTCGAAGGCACGTCGCCAATTCGTGGACGCAGAGGCCTCGTCGCTGAGATCATCCTGTTGGAGTACCGCCAACTCGCGCAGTTGCGCGGCTCGGCCGGGCGTCTGGTTGCCGGGATCCAGCTCGGTCAGCGTCTCGAGGACCTCCGCGAGTTCGCGCTTCGAGCCGCCTTCACGAAGCAGCCGCGCCTGAAGCGTGAGAATCCGTTCGTCGCCATGGCCCGAGCGGTCGGCGGCGCGACGGATTGCGTCGAGGGCTGCGTCGGGGTGTCCGAAATCGGCGTGAAGCTCGGCGGCTTCGATGAGCGCCATGCGCGGCGCATTCATGCCGGTCAGTGTGATCAGCTTGTCGAGGATCAGGAGCAGGGCGTCGCGATCGCCGTCCGTGCGCTCCACATCGCTCGCGGCGAGCAACACCGAAGGTTCTTCCGCACCCAGATCGAGTGCGCGGTCGACCCAGGCCCGCGCCGCGGCCGGGGAGCCGAGATGGTTGAGCTGGATCTGGCTGGCCTCGACGGCGATGGCCGCCCGATGGCGCGCCCCGGACGCGAGGTCGAAGCGGCTCTCGAGCAGATCGGAGACGCTCGGCCAGTCTTCTTCAGCCGTGGCCAGCAACAGGGACCACTCGACGGCAGGCGCCTGGAAGGGGTCGTCGTCCAGCGCCGCCGCGAAACATCGTCGGGCGCGCGCCGAGTCTTCGAGGGGCCCCACATAGAGTCGGCCGAGTGCGATCCAGGCCGGTGCGCGCTCGGGACCGCGCAGCCGCTCGGTCAGACGTTCGAGAATGGCGGCCGCGTCCGTCCACCGGCTCGCTTCCTGATGGAGCTGGGCCAGGCCTTCGAGCGCCGCGGGGAACTCCGCGTCGGCTTCGAGGGCGCGCTCGAAAGCCGCGCACGCTTCGTCCGAGTCGCCGAGATGTTTTTGCCAGGTGAAACCGAGCTCGGATTCGAAGGCGGCGCGCTCGTAGGGCGGCATGGTCGTCGCGCTCTCGAGCTCCGCGATCTGCAGGACCATGTCCCATTGTTCGCGGCGTTCGTGAATCCCCCGCAGCTGCCGCAGGGCGGGTCGATTCGTGGGGTCGATTCGGGCGAGGGTCCAGTAGACCTCGGTAGCGGCCTCGAGATCGAGCGTACGCTCCTCGAGAATCTGCCCCAGCCGAAACAAGAGCGGGACCCGCAGCGCTTCCTCGGCCTCGACCGAGGGCGAAGCAATACGAGCCCGATAGAGTTCGACCAGATGGTCCCAGTCACCCTCGAGGAAGAAATGCTCCTCGAGGGCCTCGAAGGCCCTGCGATCGTCGGGGTTGCTTGCGAAGATCTTGTACTGCGCGTCGAGACCAGTGGCCAAAGATTCCTCTCATCGACTCGATTCGAAGGATTTCCGGTCTCTCTATCGACACGCGAGACGTGGTCCTTGACGGGGGATTTCGCTTTGGGAATCGACGGGATCGGTGGCGAGACGCGAGTCGGAGAGCGTCCGGGCGAGAAGTTTCACACCGCTCAAATCCGAGGGATAACCCCCTCGTACCTGGAAGCGATCGGGACGCTCGTCCGGGGCACGATGGTGCATCCGTGGAGCCAGGCTCAGCTGGCCACAGCGCTCGAGAGTCCGAGTTCCCGAGTGCAGCCGGTGATCGACGACTCGTCGGAGGGATGCGCCGCGCGCGCTCTACGAGGGCCTTGGATTCGTGGTCGTGGGACGGCGTTCACGCTATTACCCGGACGGCGACGATGCGCTCTTGTTGATGAAGGCGTACGAATGACCGGCGCCCGGGCGGCGGAGCCGCGACCAGACCGGAGGGGTGATTGGGCTCGAAGAACGCGGTGATCCGATCGGTCCCGTCGAACGCTTTGCCGATCCGCGGCCACGCCCGGGTACTCGCCAACGTCGCCGAGGGGAACGGCTACAAGATTCGCCTGGCGGTCGCCGGTTGGCCCGGCGCGATTCCAGGCCAGTTCGTGATGGTCGGCCCGGGGGCGGCGGCCTCGATCGAACGACGAGATCCACTCCTGCCGCGCCCGATGGCGGTCTACCGCGAACTCGGACCGATCGAGTCCGGGCAGGCGGGCGAGTGCGAGTTCGAGCTGTTGTATCGCGTGGTGGGACGGGGCACGACGCTTCTGTCCGAGGCCCGGCCCGGTGACAGGGTCTCGCTCGTGGGACCGCTCGGCGAAGGCTTCCCGCTCGAGGACTTCGGTTCCGGAGGCGGGCCGGCGCTACTTGTCGGGGGCGGCACGGGCATCGCGTCGCTCTTCGAACTCGCCCGCGCGCTCGCGCAAGCGGGCCGGCGCGTCGTCGTGTTGCTCGGTGCGCGGGGTCGCGACGATCTGACCGGTCGCGGGGACTTCGAAGCGCTCGACGTCGAACTCGAGATTACGACCGAGGACGGCAGTGAAGGGATCCGGGGGCTCGTGACCGAACCGCTCGAGGCTCGGCTGGCCGAACACGGCTCGGCGGCGTCGGTCTTCGCGGTCGGACCGACTCCGATGATGCGTGCCTGCGCGGATCTCGCGACCCGCTATGCGGCTGGATGCCTGGTCTCGCTCGAGAACCCGATGGCCTGCGGTTTCGGGGTGTGTCTTGGATGCGCGGCGCCGCGGGCCGAGGGCGGCTTCTCGTTGGTATGTCGCGAGGGGCCGGTCTTCGATGCGCGAGAGATCGATTGGGAGGGGCTGCCGTGAGCCCGGAGGCGACGAATCGGGACGTGGAGGGCGCCGGCGGCGGGGAGCGGGTCGATGAAAGCGTCGACTTCGCGGGAATCGCGCTGCGTAATCCCGTGCTCACCGCTTCCGGAACCTTCGGTTATGGGACCGAGTTCGCGCCTTTTCTCGACCTCGAGAAGATCGGTGGCTTCGTGGCGAAGAGCCTCACCCTCGAACCGCGCTTCGGGAATCCGCCGCCTCGGATTGGCGAGACGCCGGCCGGCATGCTGAATGCGATCAGTATCGAAAACGTCGGAGTTCGCGCCTTTCTGGAAGAGAAGCTGCCGGCGCTTCCCGAAGGCGTCGTGGTGATCGCGAGTGCCTTCGGAACCGAGCCCGCGCAATACGCCGAGATTGCCGCGCGCGTCTGTGGACATCCGCGGATTTCCGGAATCGAAATCAACGCGTCGTGCCCCCACGTGAAGGCGGGGGGCATCGAATTCGGTCAGGACCCGCGGTTGCTTGCCGAACTCGTCGCGGTCGTGCGCAAGGCGACGAGTGGACCGCTGCTCGTCAAACTGTCGCCTAACGTGACCCAGATCGCGGAGATGGCGAAGGTGTGTGAGTCCGAGGGTGCGGACGGACTCTCGCTGATCAATGCGGTGCAGGCGATGGAAGTGGATGTCGAATCGCGACGTCCGATTCTGTCGAATGTGCTGGGCGGTCTTTCGGGGCCGGCGATCCGACCGATCGCTCTGCGCATGGTCTGGCAGGTGGCGCAGGCGGTCGAGATTCCGATCTGCGGGATCGGCGGAATCACGGACGCCCGGGATGCGGTGAAGTTCATGCTCTGTGGGGCGACGGCCATCCAGGTGGGGACCGCCAATTACCTGGATCCGAGCGTGGCGGAACGGATCGCAGGCGGCATCGCGGAATATGCCCGACGGCACGGATTCGCACGCGTAGCCGACTTGACGGGCGCGCTCGAAACCCGCTGAATTCGACCCCTGATCGCCGAAGAGAGGCCGGCTCCCCGCGGGTTTCGATCATGCGAACGCTGCTTGCTTGCCATCAGGCCGGCATTCCCTTAATTTGCGCGAGCTTTCGAGGCTTTGAACGCCTTGCGGGTACAGCTTTTCGGGTCGATTTACAGGACGTTTCGGGGTTGGACGAAGCCCCGGTTGCCTCAAACACCTCTTCATGGCCGGATGCAGGACGCCTGCAGAACGGAGGGTGCACGAGGAGCGGCGTGTGGGTTGGAGCCGCCGGAAAAGTGGGCGTTTCGTCCGCTTTTTCTGTTTTTGAACATCGGGTTACGCGATTGACGGGCCAGGCCGAAGAAGACGAGCCCACGACCCGGGAAATCACGGGATCCGGATTTAAAAGAGTGAGAGTAAAGAAACAAGAGAAGTCGGGAAGTTGGATGGGCAAGAAGCCTGTCATGCGGCCTGACACGCATGAGGAAAATGGAGAGGGTCGCTCAATCTATCGAGACATTCCGGAGGCGCTTTGCCGTCTGATCGAGCCGGTCGTGATCGAACACGATTGCGAGCTTGTGGATGTCGAGGTGGCGAAAAATCGGGGCAAGGGGCTCTTGCGGATCACCGTCGATTCCCCTTCTGGGGATGGTCGGGTGCCGATCGAGCGCTGTGCGTCGATCTCGAGGGAGGTCGAGACGCTGCTGGATGCCGCGGACTCGATGCCGGAGACCTATCAGCTGGAAGTATCGTCGCCGGGTCTCGACCGGGTGCTGGGTAGAGAAAAGGATTTCGTTGCAGCGATCGATCGAGAGATCAAGCTGCGGACAAGGAGCCCGATCGAAGGGCGCAAGCGTTTTCGCGGTCGGCTGGTCTCGGTGGAGGCAGGCGATTGCGCGGTTTTGAAGATGAACGTCGATGGGGAAGAGGCCTCGATCCCCCTCGATGAAGTCGAGAAGGCAAACACGATCTATGAGTTCACGAGCGCGGATTTTGCAAGCGAAGCAAGCGAGAAGAGTGCAAAGAAGTCCAAGCAACAGGGCTCGAGTCAGTCTGGTTAGTGCGGTGATCCGCCGGGTGGGAGTGTCATGATTGGATTGAATCTCAAGCGAGAGATCGATCAGGTCGCGAAGGACAAGGGGATCGATTCGACCGAGATCACGGGCGCGCTCGAAGAGGCGATGCGCCAGGCTGCGCGAAAGCGTTTCGGCCAGGAAAAGGAAATCGAAGCTCGCTACAACGACGAGATCGGCGAGGTGGAGCTCTTCGAGTTCCGGGAAGTGGTCGAGGAGATTACCGACCGCGAGACCCAGATCCTGATTGCCGATGCCAAGCGCGACTACGATCCCGATGTCGAACTCGGCGATGAGATCGGTGTGAAGCTCGACACGACGGATTTTGGTCGGATCCTGGCTCAGGCCGCGAAACAGGTGATCATCCAGCGGATTCGTGACGCCGAGCGTGACAACACATTCGACGAGTACCGCGACCGACAGGGTGAGGTCGTGAACGGCGTCGTCCGTCGCTTCGAGAAGGGCGCGATCATCGTCGATCTCGGCCGCGCCGAGGCGGTGATCCCGGCCAAGGAACAGGTGCCGCGCGAGAGCTATCGGCCCGGTGACCGCATTCGCGCGTATGTCGTCGAAGTGAACAAGGTCGCGAAGGGCCCCCAGATCGTTCTGACCCGAACTTCGATCGACTTCCTGATCAAGCTCTTCGAACAGGAAGTTCCGGAGATGTACGAAAAGATCGTTTCGATCGAGTCGGCCGCGCGCGAGCCCGGCGGTCGGTCGAAGATCGCGGTCGTGTCTCGCGACAGCGACGTCGATCCGGTCGGCGCATGTGTTGGCATGAAGGGCAGTCGTGTTCAGGCCGTCGTCCAGGAACTTCGTGGCGAGCGAATCGACATCGTCCCGTGGAGCCCGGATACGGCTCGATATGTCTGCAGTGCGCTTTCGCCGGCGGCGGTTTCGAAGGTGATCATCGACGAATCCCAGAAGTCGATCGACGTGATCGTTCCCGATGATCAGCTCTCCCTGGCGATCGGACGCCGCGGGCAGAATGTTCGCCTCGCGGTCCAGCTGACGGGATGGCGGATCGACATCAAGAGCGAGACGAAAATGCGCGAGATCGCGGGATGGCTCTCGCGGGCGGTCTCCGTGGTCGAGAATTGTGGCGACCCCGAGGCGGATCTCCTGCTTCAGCAGGGCATCACGTCGCTCGAGGATCTCTCCGAATGCGCGAACGAAGTTCTGACGGCATTGCCGGGAATCGGTGAGGCCGGTGCGGAGCTGATCAAGGCGAAGGCGGGGGAGCTCGTCAGCGTCAAGGTGATCGAGGACGAGGAGCGTGCACAGCGCGAGGCCGAAACCGAGGCTCGCCTGCGAGCCGAAGCGGCGGAGGCCGCGGCGTCGGCGCCCGCGGCCACTCCGTTGGAAGAGGGGGGCGTGCGGGTTCCTCCGACCGGTCCCGCGGCGGATCGACAGGAGTGACTCGAATGGGCGGAGCCAATCGGCGAGCTGCACGATGAGAGAAAAATTGTATTGGACGGTCCGATGACCGACTGAAGAATTCGACAATGAGCTGGACGGCCGCGTATCGACGCGAGTTCGGCGGGAACGACGTAGGGCGACCAGGAATAGATGGCAAAGATCAGGGCATACAAACTCGCCGAAGAACTCGGTATCGAGCGCAATGAGTTCGTCGAAAAGGCGCGCGCATACGGTGTCGAGCTGAAGAGCGCGATGGCTTCGCTGGACGAGGCTGAAGTCGAGCTGCTCCGCGAAAAGATCGGTGGTGCGACGAAATCCAGGACCGCGGTCGACGAGCGTCGGCTCGTCGGCAAGTTGGGAACGACTCTCGTTCGGCGCCGACGCAAGAAGGAGCCGGAACCCGAGCCCGAACCCGTAGCGGTGGCCGCCCCGGCGTCCGAGCCGGAGCTCATCGCAGAACCCGTCGAGGAGCAAGCGGTGGCGGCCGAGCCGGTCGTCACGGAAGAATCGGCTGCTGAACCGATCGCAGCTGCCGCGCCTGCTCCAAAGGCGGCACCGAGCGGTCCCGCCGTCGTGCGCGAAGCGAGGCCTGGGACCGGCGAGGGCGGTGGTGCGGCTGCGGACAAGAAGGGCAAGCAGCGCAAACGTGTTCGCGAGGTCGTGAACCTGCAGGAGCAGGAGCAGTTTGCGCGTCAGATCACGAGTCGCGGTCCGAACCAGCGACGTACGGTGACGACTGCGGCGTCGAGGATGGTGAATCCGCGCGCGCGGCGCCGCGACAAGCTATCGCCCAAGGCCGCTCCGGCCTCTGCCGCGAGCCTCGCCCGCAAGGTCAAGGTCGCCGGCGATATCAGCATCGGCGAACTCTCCAAGCAGGCCGGGATCAAGGCTCCGGTGATCCAGGGCAAATTGATGGCGCTGGGCATCATGGTCTCCGTCAACCAGCACATCCAATTCGACGTCGTCGAGAAGCTCGCGGTCGAGATGGGCTTCGAGGCAACGGACGTCGGATTCAAGGAAGAAGTCTTCCTCGACACCTCCGCTTCGGAATCGGAAGCCACAGGCGAAGAGGTGGTCCGGCCGCCGGTTGTGACGGTCATGGGACACGTTGATCACGGCAAGACATCGATTCTCGACGCGATCCGGCAGACGAAGGTGACCGAGGGCGAGGCCGGCGGGATCACCCAGCACGTCGGCGCCTATCAGGTCGAGATAGGCGAGCAACGATTGACCTTCATCGACACCCCGGGTCATGCGGCGTTCACCGCGATGCGTGCTCGCGGTGCGGCGGTCACGGATCTCGTGGTGCTCGTGATCGCTGCGACCGAAGGGCCGATGCCCCAGACCGTGGAGGCGATCGAACATGCGCAGGCGGCGGGTTGTCCGATCGTCGTGGCGATCAACAAGTGCGATCTGCCCGACGCGGATCCGGACAAGGCGCGCCAGCGACTGACCGAGCACAATCTCGTGCCGGAAGAATTCGGCGGCGACGTGGCTTGTGTGAACGTGTCGGCGAAGACCGGTGAAGGGCTCGACCAACTCCTCGAGATGCTCGCGCTCCAGGCCGAGATTCTCGAGCTCAAGGCCGACCCCAATCGCCGAGCGAGAGGTGCCGTTCTCGAGGCGCGGCTCGACAAGGGGCGGGGCGCGGTGGCCACCCTGCTCATCCAAGACGGAACGCTCAAGAAGGGCGATTCGATCGTGGTCGGCAAGGAATGGGGTCGCGTTCGGCAGATGCAGAACGATCTCGGCAAGAATATCAAGCAGGCGGGCCCGTCGGCGCCGGTCCAGATCACGGGTCTCTCGGGCGTTCCACCGGCAGGGGCTTCCTTCCATGTTGTCGAGAACGATCGGGTCGCCAAGCAGATCGTGGATCACCGCGAAGACCAGGAGCGCAGCAAGGTTCCGGTTCCGAAGGCGAGGATCACGCTGGACGAGTTCTACGCCCAGGCGGGCCAGGAGGGGCCGAAGGAACTCACGGTGATCCTCAAGGCGGATGTCCAGGGTACCTGTGAAGCCGGGCGTGACGCGCTCGAAAAGCTCTCGACGGACGAGGTGACGCTTCGTGTGCTCTCTTCGGGCGTCGGTGCGATCACGGAGAACGACATCAACCTCGCTTCTGCGAGTGGAACGATCGTCCTCGGGTTCAACGTTCGCCCCGACCCCGCGGCGAGACGCCAGGCCGACGCGGATGGCGTCCAGATCCGAACCTACTCGGTCATCATGGAGATGCTCGACGAGATCAAGGCCGCGATGGCCGGACTGCTTCCGCCGATCGTGAGCGAGATCATGCTCGGACGGGCGGAGATCCGGGAAACCTTCACGATTCCGAAGCTGGGTACGATCGCCGGTTCCTATATTCTGGAAGGCAAGGTGGTGCGCCACGCACATTGTCGTGTCGTGCGCGATGGCGTTCAGATGTATCAGGGCAGCGTCGGTTCCCTGAGGCGTTTCAAGGAAGACGTCAAGGAAGTCATCAACGGCATGGAATGCGGGATCGGGGTCGCGACCTACAACGACGTGAAGGTCGGCGACATCATCGAAGCCTACGAATTGGAGGAGAAGCCGGCGACGCTGTAGCGAGCCGAGCGTCGCGTCGTTTCTTGATCTCGCCACGCGTCTTGCCGGGCGGCTCGCCGGATGAGGCGGGCCCCTTGGCGCGCGCGATCGTGGGGAGGGTTCGCGCTCGCGTCCTACCCAATGAATTGAAACGAGTGCGCGCCGGCGGGACCGGCGTGACGATTCGGGCTGAGCCAGGTGTTGCATGGTCGTAGGAGTCGCGGTCATCGAGATTCATGTGCACGACTCGCAATCGCTGAAGGCGAAGCGGGGCGTGGTTCGTTCGATCACGGGTCGGTTGCGGAACAAGTTCAACGTGTCGGTCGGCGAGGTCGGCGGTCAGGGGACCTGGCAGCGGGCCACGATCGGACTCTCGATGACGGGTAGCGACGCTGTCGCAGTGCGACGGGCGCTCCACAAGGCGGTCGCCTTCGTCGAGGAGATGAACCTCGCTCAGGTGGTCGACAGCGATCTCGAAATGATCCAGCTGCCTCTTTCTGCGGGCCTGTCCGGTTCCGCGGGTCTGTCCGGAGAAGAGGGGCTCTCCGCGGAGGCTGAGGATCTGCCTTGGAACGCCGATCTGGGCCGGCGGGATCCAAACGAACCCGGGGTAGAGGAGTAAATCAGCTTGGCGGATTCAGTTCGCATTCGGCGGGTCGCGGAGCAGATTCGCGCTGAGCTCTCCCAGATCTTGCGAGAAGAGGTGGGGGATCCCCGGCTCGGACTGGTCACGATCACACGGGTGAAGCTGGCCTCCGATCTCGGGGCCGCAACGATCTTCTACAGCCCGCTCGGAGAGGATCCGGATGAGGAGAGGAAGGTCGAGCTCGACCGCGTCATGCGTCGGGTGACGAGCTTCGTGCGCCGCACGCTCTCGAAGCGTGTCAAGCTGAGGCACACCCCGGAACTCCGGTTCGTGTTCGACGATTCGATCAAAGAGGGTAGCCACACGCTCGAGCTGATCAGATCGCTCGAGCTCGACAAGGACGTTCAGAGCGAAGACCTGAACCGAGAAGAATCCGAAGGCGGACCGGCAGGAGTGGACGAGGGCGATGGCGAGACGGAACCAACGACGTAGAAAGCCGGAACCGCCGGGTCCCTCTGGATTCCTGATCGTCGACAAACCGCCGGGTCGGACCTCGCACGACGTGGTCGATGCGGCGCGTCGTTGGCTGGGCACGCGGCAAGTGGGCCATCTCGGTACGCTCGATCCCCAGGCGACCGGCGTGTTGCCCCTCGCGATCCGCGCGGCAACGAAACTCATTCCCTTCATCGAGGGCGGCGCGAAGGGCTATGACGGGACGGTCGTGCTCGGCTCCGAGACCGATACCCTGGATCACGAAGGGGCGGTGCTCCGGCGATTCGAGGGGACACTCCCCGAGCGCGGCGCGGTCGAAGAGGCGCTGGCCGGATTCATTGGCGACGTCCAGCAGATTCCGCCGATGTACAGCGCGGTCAAGAAGGATGGGGTTCCGCTCCACCGCCTGGCGCGACAGGGTCGGGAGGTCGAGCGCGATCCCAAGTGGATCACGATCGACACGATCGAGATGACACGCTTCGAATCACCGGAGTTCGATATCCGGGTTCTGTGCAGTGCTGGGACCTACGTCCGGGTGCTCGCGGCGGATGTCGGCGACATTCTCGGCTGTGGGGCCCATCTTGGGAATCTGCGCCGCACCCGGAGCGGGCCCTTTCTGCTCGAGGGCGCCCGGGACGTCGAGACCCTGGACGCAGCGGCCGAGTCCGGGAAGATCGGGTCGATGCTGATTCCCCCCGCCGTTGCGTTGGGATTCCCCGTCTTCGTGGTGTCGGGAGATCAGCGGATCCGACTTCGAAATGGCGGAGACCTTCCGTCGGGGGATCTTCACCGCGAGAAGCCCGGCATTCGGATCTCGATCGTGGACGATGCGGACGAGTTTCTGGCGGTGGGCGAACTCAGGCCGGACCGAAGGATCTGGCCGCTTCGGGTCCTGCCGCCCGAGCCGGCCTGACGCAGATCGAGCCGGGGGCCGCACGTGAAACTGGGCGGATGACCGGAAAATGACCCGTTGGGCGTTGCCAGGGCTGAGCGCCTCTGCAAAGCTCTCGCGGTCTGAAAAACAATGAGAAAACAACGGTTTCCCGGTCGCCGCGCGTGCGGCTGACAATGATCACGGGAAACGCCACCGACCCATCCGGAGCTGGCGGCCGGCTCGCATCGGTCCACAGCCCTTTGGCTGGTCATCATTTTGGGAGTCACAAGACTTGATCTCAACAGCAAAAAAAGCCGAAATCGTCAGCGCGCACAAACGGAGCGAAGCCGATACCGGGTCACCCGAGGTTCAGATCTCGCTTCTCAGCGAGCGGATCACCGGGCTTCAGGAACATTTCAAGACGAATGGGAAGGACCACCATTCGCGACGGGGTCTTCTCAAGATCGTCAGCCAGCGCCGCCGGCTGCTCAACTACCTCAAGAACAAAGACGTCGATCGATACCGATCGCTCATCCAAGAGCTCGGACTTCGTCGATAGGCTTGGTTTTTCGGACTCCGACGCGTCTTGCGCTCTGGAGTTCTGAGTTTTTGAGCTGGGGTTGTCGCGTCTCGACCGAGGTCGAGGGCAATGCCAGGGGCGCTGTTGGATATTGATTCAGCAAACGTCTCGACGTTCCGATTCCAGCGCATCATCATGCAGGCCTGCACCGTTTTGGCGGTGCCCCGTGGAATACGGGAGTCGGTCATACGCGAAACCTTCCCTTGTTGTGGGAGCCGCTGAAGGCTTTCTATCGGAGCCGCTGGAGGCTCTCTATCGGAGTCGCTGAAGGCTCTGCCCCAGGTTTCGCGCATGGGTGATCCCGTATCCTGATTCGCTCCCGAATTTCGGGAGCGTGCAAAGAGTCTCGTGTCGTGTCCAGGGAGGATGCGCCACGCGCAGGCCAAACAGCATCGACACACGACCTCTGACTCGAATGGAATGAGGGGAGGTCAGGTCGGTGAGGAGTACTTAATGTCTTATTGGTTCGAACCTACGTCCTTCTCCGTTGAAATCGGCGGACGGACGATGACCATCGAAACCGGAAAGGTCGCCAAGCAGGCGGCCGGTTCCGTGACGGTCACCTTCGGAGACACGGTTGTTCTGGTGACAGCCGTCCATTCGACGCCCCGCGCGGGCATCGACTTTTTCCCTCTCACCGTCGACTTCGTCGAGAAGTTTGCGGCGGCCGGGAAGATTCCCGGCGGATTCTTCAAGCGGGAAGGGCGCCTTGCGGATCGCGAAGTGCTCGTCTCGCGCTTCATCGACCGCTCGATCCGTCCGCTCTTCGCGGCGGGCTACAACGACGAGACCCAGGTCACGGCGACCGTGCTGTCGTTCGACCCCGATTACTCGGCGGACATGTGTGCGTTCGTCGGTGCCTCGGCGGCGCTGTCGATCTCGGATATGCCCTTCCTCGGCCCGATCGCCGCGGTGCGCATCGGCCGGGTGGACGGCGACTACGTGATCAATCCCGCGCCCGAAGATCTCGAAGAGAGCGATCTCGAACTGATCGTCGCGGGCAACAAGGGCTCGATCGTGATGGTCGAGGGCGGTGCCCAGCAGCTTCCCGAGGAGGATATTCTCGCGGCTCTGAAGCACGCCCATGAGCAGCTCCAGCCGATCATCGCGGCGATCGAAGCCTTCGCAGCCAAGGTCGGCAAGCCGAAGCTGGTGGTGGCCGACGCGCCCGATCACTCGGCGCTCGAGGCCCGCATCAAGGACATGGCGGGCGACCGCCTCTCCGAGGCCTTCCAGATCAAGGAGAAGAAGGCGCGCGCGGACGCGGTGAAGGCGATCGAAAAGGAGATCCGACAGGAGATCTGGGACGAGTACCGCAACGAAAAGATGGACGTAAAGAGTCTGGCCGATTTCGAGGAACGCGCGAACGGTCTGAAGTCGCTGCAGCGAACCGTGAAGGACATTCTTCACGATCTCGGCGGAGGCCTCATGCGTGAGCGCGTGCTCGCCACCGGCGACCGAATCGACGGGCGACGTGGCGACGAGATCCGAACGATCGCCTGTGAAGTCCGGCCCTATCCGCGGCCGCACGGCGTCGCGTTGTTTACGCGCGGTGAGACCCAGGCCGTCGTGACGGCGACGCTCGGGAGTGGCTTCGACGAGCAGACGATCGACGGGATGGGGGGACGCTGGAAGAAGAACTTCATGCTCCACTACAACTTCCCCCCCTTCAGTGTCGGAGAGGCCCGGCCGCTGCGCGGACCCGGACGCCGTGAAGTCGGTCATGGAACGTTGGCCGAACGAGCGATCACGCCCGTGCTGCCCGACCGCGATGATTTCCCCTACACGCTTCGAGTCGTGTCGGAGACACTCGAGTCGAACGGTTCGTCGTCGATGGCGGCGGTCTGCGGCTCGACGCTCTCGCTGCTCGATGCGGGTGTGCCGCTGAAGGCGCCGGTCGCGGGAATCGCGATGGGTCTCATCACGGACGGCAAGCGAACGGTCATCCTTTCAGACATTCTGGGCGATGAGGATCACCTGGGCGACATGGACTTCAAGGTGGCCGGTTCCCGGGAGGGCATCACCGCCCTCCAGATGGACATCAAGGTCACCGAGGTCGACTGGGACATCATGGAGAAGGCCCTCGCCCAGGCGAAGGAGGGACGACTCCACATCCTCGACTGTATGGACAGGGACACGGCGAGCGAGCTCGGCGGCTTGAAGGCACGCGAGGAGCTGCACGCCTATGCGCCGCGGATGGAGACCCTGCAGGTCAAGCCCGATCGCATCCGAGACATCATCGGCCCGGGCGGAAAGGTGATCCGCGCCATCCAGGAGACGACAGGTGCCAAGATCGACGTCGAGGATTCGGGACGCGTCTCGGTCTTCGGACCCGACAGCGCGGCCGTCGAGCAGGCGATGGCGATGGTCACGGAGCTGACGCAGGAGGCCGAGATCGGTCGCATCTACCTGGCCAAGGTCAAGCGGGTTGCCGACTTCGGTGTCTTCGCGGAGATCTTCCCGGGCACGGATGGTCTGATCCATATCAGTCATCTGGCCGAGGGCCGAGTGGACAAGGTCACCGACGTCCTGGAAGAGGGCGACGAGGTCCTGGCCAAGTGCATCGACATCGATCCCTCCGGTCGAATCCGCCTCTCCCGCAAGGAAGCCCTCGCGGACCAGGCGGCCGCCGGAGCCGATCAGGCCGCCGAGTAGGTCTCGCCCCTTGGGCGAAATCCCTCCCATGGCGACCTCGCCGCTCGCCACGCTGAGCGTCGAGATCAGCCGGGAGCCGCATGCACGAGATCTTCCGCTCCCTCGGACCGAATCCGAGGGAGCGGCGGGTCTCGATCTGCGTGCCGCAGTCTCTCAGCCCCTCATCCTCGTACCAGGAGAACGCCGGTTGATTCCGACGGGTCTGCGCATCGCGCTGCCGGTCGGATTCGAGGCACAGGTGCGTCCGCGCAGCGGATTGGCGCTTCGGCATGGCATACTCATCCCCAACGCGCCGGGCACGATCGACGCCGACTACCGCGGAGAGATCCAGGTGATCCTGATGAACGCGGGGGAGGCCGATTTCGAGATCGAGCGCGGAGACCGGATCGCGCAGCTCGTTGTCGCTCCGGTCGTCCGACCCGTATGGGTCGAGGTCGATTCTCTCGACGCCACGGAACGCGGAGAGGGCGGCTTCGGTCATACCGGGCAGAGCTGATCACAGTCGAAGTCGGCATCGTCGAGCAAGAAGTCGAGGAGGTGCCGAAGGTCTGGCGGAGTTCGGGTGGGGTCTGGTTCTGGGTGAGAGTGTCGTGGAACGCGCTCGTCGGAGCCGTTCGGAGCAAGGGGGTCGGGTCGTGAGTGAGGGCGTGCCGCAGACGGGCGACACAGAAGAGACGTCGAGCGCGGGCGGCGAAGAGGTTGCTGCTGCCCCGGCATCCGCGTCGAGCGGGGCGAACACGAACGAGAAGGCCGAGGACGATTCGCCCGCGAGCTCGCAGGAGGATTCGGCGGCCAAGCGGGCGGCTCAGCGTGCGGATCTGTTGACCCGGCTCGCGACGGCCGCCGTCCTGATCCCATTCGTGGCCTGGGCGATCGCCCGGGGTGGTCTCGTCTATCTCGGAATCGTGATTGCGATCGGGCTGCTCGCGCAGCACGAATTCTATGGCCTGATCGTCGACAAAGGCGCAAAGCCGATCCAATCGGTCGGGCTCGTTTTCGGTGCGGCGGTCATCTTGGTCGCGTATTTCGGAAACGAATACCAGGCGATGCTGCTGATGACGGCGACGCTGCTGGTCTTGATGGTCGCGCAGCTCGGGAAGAACGAGATCCACGAGGCGATGGCCAGTATCTCGGGGACCTTCTTCGGGGTGTTCTACGTCGCGTGGCTGTTGAGTCACGCGGTGCTTCTGCGAAAATTCGATCAGGCGGCTGCGTCCCACCAGGATCCCGCGCTGCTCGCGACCCTTGGCATAACACCTGAGACGGGCATCTTCCTCATGGTCTACGCGCTCGTCGTCGTCGTGTTCTGCGATGCGGGCGCCTATTTTGCGGGGCGTGCCTGGGGGCATCGGAAACTCGCGCCTCAGATCTCGCCGAACAAGAGCGTCGAAGGCGCACTCGGCGGGATCATCCTCGGTGTTCTCGCGGGCCTGGCGACGAAGTTCCTCTTCGACGTTTATCAGCCCGACATGTCCGCGGTGCTGCCTTGGAGCATGTCGATCTTCTTCGGTTTTGTTCTCTGCCTCGTCGGGATCGTCGGCGATCTCGTCGAGTCGCTGCTCAAGCGCGACGCCGAGGTGAAGGACACGGGTGCGCTGCTGCCGGGGATGGGCGGGGTACTCGATCGGATCGATGCACATCTGCTCGGCCTGCCGACGTTGTACTACCTGATGCTCGGGTATCTGTATTTTCAGGCTGCGTAGCGGTCGTGGCAACCCCGCGACGCGCTTGCGGCTAGCGAAGCCCGAGGTTCCGCTCGATCCGCTCGATGGGCGCTTCGAAATTGGCCTCGAAGGCGCGTCCGCTGATCTGTTCGAAGGCGGCGATATAGCGGGTCGCCGCCTCGACCCGGACCTCGATCGGCAGCTCGGGCGGAGTGCCCTCGCCCCTGTAGCCCTTTTCCCCGAGCCAGAGCCGGACATATTCCTTGTCGATCGCGGCGGGGGATCCCCCGTCCGAGAGCGCCTTCTCGTAGCTGTCGAGCCGCCAATAACGAGAGGAGTCCGGCGTGTGGATCTCGTCGATGACGAGGATCGCGCCCGACTGATCCAGCCCCATCTCGTATTTCGTGTCGACCAGGATCAGACCCTGCTTTTCGGCGAAGCGGCTGCCCTCGGCGAAGAGTCGCTGGGCGATCGAGTGCGCCTCGTCGTAGAGCGCTTCGGAGATGGCGCCGCTCTCGATCAACGCCTCGCGTGAGGTGAGTTCGTCGTGGTCGCCTTGCTCGGCCTTGGTGGTCGGCGTCAGGATCGGCGCCGGGAGCTTTTCGTGGCGTTGCAGGCCATCGGACAGGACGTGTCCGCAGTAGTTTCGGACACCGCTTTCGTAAGCCGTCCAGATCGAGGTCGAACTCGACCCGGTCAGATAGCCGCGCATGACGAACTCGACCGGCAGCGTCTTGCACTCCTGGACGATCAATACGTTCGGGTCCGGAACTTCGATCAGGTGATTGCGGACGAGATCCTGGGTCTGCCGGAACCAGAATGCCGCCATCTGGTTCAGGATCTGGCCCTTCAACGGGATGGTTCCGACGACGCGGTCGAAGCAGCTCACGCGGTCGCTGACGACGAGGATCCGGCGGCCCGGCGCGCGCTCGGGATCCACGTAGCTATCGCGGACTTTGCCCGTGATTCGCCGGCCGAGGCCCGGCTTGTCGCGGCCGGATGAAAAATCGGTTTCCGACAGGGCCTGCTCACAAAGCTCCGCGAGCTGCTTTCGATCGATCGCCACCGGCTCCTCCGTCGCGCCATTCAACCCGCAATATTCATGAAGCCCGCCGCGAGGACGTCAAAAGTGCTGAAGAAATGCGGCGCTCGGACCGTAGGCCCGCGTAGACGTACTTATAGTACGTTGAGCAGGCCGCAGGGAGAAGGCCGTGGTGTTTGACCCTGAAAGCTGCGCTGTCTACTATGCGCCCTGTCGCGGGGCTCGGGCCGGCGGGCCATCTCCCCGCAAGACGCTTTTCCGCTCGCCGAGATCTCCGGAGTCCCGATGCCCATTCGCTCTTCGCGCGCTCCACTTCCCGCGAGTCGATCGCTGCCTGCCTGCCTGCCCCGCCGATCGGGTGCAATCGACGAGAGCCGCCTGCCGCCCAAGAGTCGAGCCTTCGATCGTCTGACCTCCGCCGAGTTGGAGGCACTCGAAGAGGCCCACCGCGCGGATCGCTTCCATGACGAATGTGGAGTCTTCGGGATCCACGGCAGCGATGAAGCCTCCCACTTGACCTATCTCGGCCTCTACGCGCTGCAGCACCGTGGCCAGGAGAGTTGCGGCATCGTCTCCTCGACGGGCCGCGAACACATCGCCCATCGTGCGATGGGGCTTGTCGCAGACACCTTCGCGACAGCCGTTCTGGATTCCCTGAAAGGTCGGCACGCGATCGGTCACGTGCGTTACTCAACGACGGGCGAAAGCATGCTGCGCAATGCACAGCCGATCTGCGCCAATACCGATGGGGGGCCGGTTTCGATTTCGCACAACGGGAACCTCGTGAATGCCGGAGTGATTCGACGCGAGCTCGAGGGTCGGGGTGCCATCTTCGGATCGACCTCCGACAGCGAGGTGCTGCTTCATCTGCTGGCGCGATCCCGCGAGAAGCACATGGAGGATCGCTTCATCGACGCGATCTCCCGGGTGAAGGGCGCCTTCAGCATCATCCTGCTGACCGATGATGCCCTGATCGCCGCGCGCGACCCCCATGGCTTCCGCCCGCTCTCGATCGGTCGCAAGGATGGTGCCTGGGTCCTATCGAGTGAGACCTGTGCGCTCGACCTGATCGGGGCGACCCACGAGCGCGACGTCGAGCCGGGTGAAGTCGTCGTGATCCGGCGCGGTCGCCTTCGCAGTATCCGTCCACTCGCTCGGGACGCGAAGGAGCATTTCTGCATTTTCGAGCACATCTATTTCGCGCGGCCCGACTCGAATCTGGTCGGCCACAACGTCTACGCCTATCGCAAGGAACTCGGCCGGGTTCTCGCGCGCGAACATCCCATTTCCGCCGACATGGTCGTACCGGTGCTCGACTCCGGCAGTGCTGCTGCGCTCGGGTATGCGGAGGAATCGGGGATTCCCTACGAGACTGCGCTGATCCGGAACCATTACGTGAGTCGGAGCTTCATCGAACCGACCCAGTCGATTCGGGACTTCAAGGTCCGCGTGAAGCACAATCCGATCCGTGGCTTTCTCGAGGGCAAGCGAATGGTGCTCGTCGACGACTCGATCGTTCGGGGCACGACGCTCGTGAAGATCGTCGGCATGCTGCGCGCCGCCGGTGCTCGCGAAGTCCATGTCCGGATTTCTTCGCCGCCCACGATCGGGCCCTGCCACTACGGAATCGATACGCCGAATCGTGAAGAGCTGATCGCCTACGCCCATACGATCGAAGAGATTCGGGAGCGGATCGGGGCCGACAGCCTCGGCTATCTCTCGATCGAGGGCCTACGAAGAATCGCTGCGAACGAGCTCAAGCGCGGGATCTGTGATGCCTGTTTCTCGAACGATTATCCGATCGAGATCGATTCCGCCGCTACGGTCCCGCAGCTGACGCTGTTTCGCGCGGTGACGGAACAGGACACGGATTTCTGATCGTGCTGTAAGCGTCGCGAGAGATTGCACGCGGCCTGATCTGGAATTGCGTCTCCCCTGCGAGCGGCCCACCCCCCAGATTGTCGAAGTTCGACTCGATTCTGTGCCGGAACCCCTTCGGCGTCGTCGACGAATTGCCGATGAAAGCGGCACGGAAGAGGGGATGAACTCCTGATGGGGGGTCGCGGGTACGCGACTCTTGCCTCCGGTACCAAAGGGTTTTCTGGGCAGATTGGCCAACGTAGACACCCTGATAGTTCGATTCGAGTCGCCCGAAGCGCTGCGCAGCGAGTTCCAGAAAAACATCGCGAACCGTGGCGTGTTCGTCGTCACCGAAACCCATTTCGAGGCCCGCCAGGCGGTCACGGTCGAGGTGGTGCTCGACTATGTCGATCCCTCGAAAGCGACGGTTTCACTCGATGGCGAGGTCGTGCACTGTGTGCCGAAGGAATTGGCCGCGAGCGGCGCGACGCCCGGAGTGGCGGTGCAGCTCGAGGCGAGCGCCGAGATTCTGCGTGAGCGATTCGAGCCCCTGCTCGGGCAGGAGGGGGTCGACAGTGTCGACGACGACTCGGAGGGGGATCATCGGCGAGGTGCAAGGCGGGGTGCGGTGCGTGTGCCGGTTCGGGTGATGCCGACGATGAGCCCGCCCTTCGAAGCCACGAGTCGCGACCTGAGTGCATCGGGAATCCTGCTCTCGACGAAGTCTGAAATCCTGCCGATCGGCGAGGTCGTGCGTATCTGTCTCTGGCATCCGAGTGGCGATCCGAGCGTCGAAATCGACGGGAAGGTCGTTCGACAGATCCCGAACAAGAAGGGGCGAATCGCCGCCTTGGCGATTGTCTTTGATCGAAATCAAGCGGCGGATCCCGCGATCAGTAGCGTGATCGATGCAGTCCGCGAATCCGGCCATCACAGCCGGCTGGGCGGGATCAGCGGCTCGCTCACGGATCTCGGTCTCGCGAACATGTTGCAGATGTTTGGATCCTCCGCGCCGCAGGGCACGCTGGTCGTCGAACGAGATGGCGAGCAGGGCTGGGTGGCCTTCGCGGACGGGCAGATGATCGGCGCCGAGCTCGGAGGTCTATCGGGGCAGGCCGCGTTGGTTGCGATGCTCCGGTGGAGCGAGGGGCATTTCCAATTCGAGGCGTCCGCAGATCCAAAACTGATCGCGGCAGCGGCGGCGACGCCGTGTCCGCTGACGGGCGCGGTGCTCTCGGCGGTCTGTGCACTCGATGAGGAGGCCCACGCCGAGACCCCCGACGGGGATCTCGAAATCAACCCGGGCGGAGAACCGAATTCGCAATCCGTCGAGGTATCCACCACCTTTGAAGTCGATCTCGACCAGGAAGAAGCATCTCGCGTTTCGCTCAACAAGACCGAGGACGCGATCCTCGAGTTGGTCAAGGCCGGGATGAGCGTCGAACGCGTCTGCTCGGTGATTCCGGAACCCGACTCCGAGATTCAGTCCGCACTCGAAGGGCTCGTCGAGCGCGGCGTGCTCGTTCCGCGCTGACGGCGGCTCTTTCGCCAAGCCGCATAGAGCAAGAACGATCCAGCCGCGATCGTCGCAGCAAGGGCCAGGCGGAGTGATTCGTCGCCCTCGGAGCTCGCGTCCCACTCGTTTCGGTCCGACGGGGAGTCGCACCCGGGATCCAAGGGGAAATCGATCCGCCCGTCTCCATCATCGTCGAGCTCGTTGGCACAAAGAGGGCGCGTCCAGCGCATGATCTCTTCGCGGTAGTAGGTGAGGTCAGCCGCGAAGGTCGTGTCCCCGTAACGGCTGGAAGCGCTCGGTACGCGAACCTCTCCCGACACCGAAACCATCATGCCCACGAGCTGCCAGACGCCTTCGCGCTGAACGAAAACGGCGCCGCCGGAGTCACCGGTCGCGGCCTGCGCCTCGTAGCGGGTGGCGCCGGGTGAGAGGGGTTGATCGAATCGGAATACGATCGCGCGGGTCGTGTAATCCCCCTGGCTGAGGATCTCGGAATTGGATTGGATCCGATTGGTGCCCCAGCGCTTCCCGCCCTTCTTCGTCCAGGTGAAGCCGAATTGCGTGCGGCCGTCGAGTTCGTATTCGATCACTTTCTCGCGACCGCGCCCGAATCCGATCACGAGAACTTCCTCGCCGGGGAGGGCGGGGCTTCTGGCGATCGGGAGGAGCGGGAGGTCGGGTAGGTCCACATTGCGATCCAACGCGAAGACCATCGCATCGGCCGCCGTTCCGTTCACATTCAAAAGGCTTCGCTTGGAACCCGGTACCGGCGCGTACATCTTTCCCAGGATCGGGATCTCGCCCATGCCCACGTGCCGCGCCGTCAGCACATACCCGGCACCGAGATAGAGGGTCGTGGGCCCGTCGTAGCGGCGCTGGGTCACGTGCTCCCAGTAGGGGAAGCTGCGCGGAACCTCCTCCGCGGGCTCCGTGTCGGGGCTCGCAAAAATGAGCCCTCGAGCGGGCGGGGCATCACCGATCGTCGCGAAGATCGCAGCCATCGCAAGGGCCAGGAACCTCGCCGTGCGTCGCCGCCCCGTCGAGCGGCCTACACGTCCGGTGGAATATGGGATCACACAGAGATCAGCATGGTCCGTGGCCACTAGCTCGGGCTGATCCAGGGGCTTTCTCCACGCTGAATCAGCGTATCCCGACCGAAATGTTCATCATCGCGATCGGGGTAATCGAGATTGTAGTGCAGACCGCGACTCTCCTTGCGAAAGGCGGCGGATTTGATGATGAGCTCGGCGACCGTCGCGAGGTTGCGTAATTCGATCAGCTCCGGGGTCACCCGGAAATTCCAGTAATACTCGTTGAGTTCCTCGCGCAGCATCTCGATTCGGTGCTGGGCGCGAGACAGGCGGCGATCGGTTCGAACGATGCCGACGTAGTTCCACATGAAGCGGCGGATCTCGTCCCAGTTCTGGGTGATGACGACTGCTTCATGGATGGGGGTCGCTTCGCCGTGGTGCCAGGCGGGCACCGGGCCAGGCGGGTCGACGCGCTTTCGTCGCGTCATCGACTCGTGGGCGGCGGCTTCGGCGAAGACGAGCGCTTCGAGCAGCGAGTTCGACGCGAGTCGGTTGGCTCCGTGGAGACCCGTCGAGGCCACTTCGCCTGCGGCGAAGAGGTTGGGCAGATCGGTCTCGCCGCGCATGTCCGTGCGGACCCCGCCGCAGCAATAATGGGCCGCCGGTACGACCGGGATCGGCTCGCGGGTGATATCGATTCCGTATCGCAGACAGCGTTCGAAGATCATCGGGAAACGACCGCGAACGAAGGAGGGGTCTTTGTCCGTGATGTCGAGGACGACATAGTCGTCTCCGGTGCGCTTGAGTTCGGTGTCGATCGCGCGGGCGACGATGTCTCGCGGTGCGAGGTCGCGCATCTCGTGATAGTTCTGCATGAAGGGTTCGCCGTCCTGACGACACAGGATCCCCCCTTCTCCGCGAACCGCCTCCGTGATCAGAAAAGACTTGGCCTGAGGGTTGAAGAGGCAGGTCGGGTGGAATTGCATGAATTCCATATTGGCCAGCGTCGCCCCGGCTCGAAAGGCCATCGCGATCCCATCACCCGAGGCGACGTCGGGATTGCTCGTATAGAGATAGACCTTGCCTACGCCGCCGGTCGCGAGCAGTGTGATCGGTGCGGTGTAGGCGTGGACCTCGCCGGTCGACGCATCGAGGACGTAGGCCCCGAGAGAACGATTGGTCTCGGTTCGACCGGTTTTCGTCGCGGTGATCAGGTCGATCGCGCAGTGGTCTTCGTAGAGGTGGATGCGGGGGTGGGCACGCACGCGAGCGAGCAGTGAACGTTCGATTTCGCGACCCGTGAAGTCGGCTTTGTGGAGGATACGGCGCTGGCTGTGGCCGCCTTCGCGGGTCAGGTCGAAGTGGCTGCGGTTTGGCTCCCGGGCCGAATCGAACTCGACGCCATTCTTGCGCAGGGCGTCGATCGCGTCGGGGCCGTGTTCGACGACGAAGCGCACGGTGTCCGGGTGACAGAGGCCGGCGCCGGCGGTGAGGGTGTCTTCTATATGCGCATCGAAGGAGTCCTCGGGATCGAGGACCGCGGCGATCCCACCCTGGGCCCAGTCGGTCGCGGAATCGGTCGCATTGCGCTTGGTGATGATCGCGACCTCGCCCACCTCCGCCACACGCAGGGCGTAGTGCATCCCGGCCAGGCCTGACCCGATCACCAGAAAGTCGAATTCCCGGTTTTCGCTCCCCGGCGGGCTCATCGTCACGGGGCGCTCGTCGGCTGCGAGGCGTTCATGGGTGGGGCTGCTCCGGCGGATCAGTTTGTGAGACGGCTGAGGGCTGCCGCCTGAAAACAGGCGCTCGGAACCGCAGGCCGAGGTCGGCTCAGGTCGGGCCGCGAAGGCTCCGATGGTTGAAAATACAGAATTCTATCGGGCCCTTGGGCTCGATCCACTCCCGCGGAGTCATATCCGAATCCCCATGGGGATGAACGGCGACACCGCAGGCGAAATGGGGCCCCATGCTGAGCACGAAGCCCGGACACGGCGGAATCGGATGGGCAGGGCATCGGCTCTTTCTGGCCCTGTCGTTGGCGGGCGCGCAGGTCCTTTTTGCCGCCCCTGCGGCCGAGGCCTCCGGCGCGATCTATCGCTATATGGACGCCGATGGCGTCGTGCACTTCAGCGATGTCCCCGCCGACGGCCGCTACAAGCGGGTGAAATCCGCCTATCAGGAGGGGCTCGTGATTACACCCTCCGCACGCGGCGGAGCGCCGATCCATCGCGGTTATGACCGGCTGATCGCGCAGATGGGCCAGCGTCATGGGGTTCATCCGGGGTTGGTCAAGGCGGTGATCGCGGCCGAGTCGAATTTCAGGCCGGATGCGGTTTCGCGCGTCGGGGCTCAGGGGCTCATGCAGCTCATGCCGGCCACGGCCGCGCAGCTCGGTGTGGAGCGGCCCTTCGGTGTCGTCGAGAATATCGACGGAGGCGTGCGGTACCTGCGCCTGATGCTCGACCGTTACGGCGATGTGACGCGTGCCCTTGCGGCCTACAACGCAGGGCCGGTGGCGGTCGATCGATATCGGGGCGTTCCGCCCTACGCAGAGACCCAGGCTTACGTCGAGCGGGTCCTGAAGTACTATCGCGGCTATTGGTCCGAGTTCGATCGGCCCGCGGCTCGCCCGAGGAAAAGGGGCGGGGGGGCGCAGGAGGAAGTGGCGCGTGAAGAGCGGCTGACTCAGGCGGCACCGATCGATCAGTCGAGGCGGCTGCCGCGGGGCGGGCGCTAACACGATGTCGGTCTCTACTCCTGATGGACGGGAAACCCGCGGTGGGTCGACGGTGATTCCATTTCCGCATCCCGCGCATCGACAGAAGGCAGCCGTGTCGACACCTGAAGAGACTCCGGAAACGATCGCCGCCGAGAGGCCCGAGCGGATCGTGACGTCCGATCCGGCCGCGTCGCGCGACGGGTCGGACGATTCGTCGGCGCCCGGCGGCTCTTCGTCGGGAACCCCGGACACCCCCGTCGATGCCAGCGGATTGCCCGTCGAAAAATTCTGGAACCTGCCCAACTCCGTCACGATGTTGCGAATCGGGGTCGTTCCGATCCTGGTCTTCCTGCCCCTGGC
>SMVB01359521.1_pt1 | contig 26302 bp, 18 predicted proteins | sample 2456461 | NCBI WGS metagenome assembly SMVB01 (sample SAMN11095934, study PRJNA526329) | marine sediment metagenome | biome: Marine sediment; feature: Surficial sediment; material: Deep marine sediment; isolation source: Hadal surficial sediment | place: Pacific Ocean | collected 2014-05 | depth...
GCCAGCGCAGCCACTCCAAGTAGTCGGAGCAGGCCGCATCGTCGGGGAACCACGCACGCGACTCCGCATAGCTGGCCGGGTAATCTCGGCCAACTCGAAGACTGCGGGCGGACGCTTGCGTCGGCACCCCTATATCTTGTATCCACCGCACTCAGATGGATACCCCCTTTCGACATTGCCGCCGAGGGCCTCGAGCTCGGCGACCGCTGCTTCAACGGGCGCGATCGGGATGAGCTCGTCGTCGCGGCTGTGCACTACATAGATCGGCAGGTTGACGAGAGGCTCGGGCCAATCGAAGCTGCCGGACTCGACAAAGCGCTGCACCGAACGGCCACCGGATTCCGTGCTCGAGGCGATCACCGGCACGCCGGCCATCGGAATCGCGGCGCTGAACAGCTCCGGGTAACGCGAGGCGAAATACCACGTCCCCATTCCGCCGAGGCTGAAGCCGGTTACGACGACGCGATCGACATCGATGCGGTACTCATCACGAACGTGCTCGAGCAACGCCAACACCCCTTCCTCGGCGCGCGGCTCCGTCCACGACCTTCCCGGGCACAGCGGCGCGACAATGATCGCTCCCAGATCGCGCAATGCCGGCTCGACGAGGATCTCCAGGAAGACGGCGCTGTAGTTCGGCGGCAACGCCTCTCCCCAGCCGAAGTGCAGCGCCAGGATCAGCGGCACCTCTTCGGAGCCGTCGTAACCCTCCGGCACGGCGATCGCGTAGCGCAGCCCCGAGCCATCGTCGAGGGTGAGCATCTGGCGTTGCATCGAACCGGTGGGTTGGGGCATTGTGAGCGCGGCGAGTATCAGAAGCGTCGGCAGGGTCATCGGTGGATGGTAGCGTAGCCGCGCTCTCTTCAATGTCGTGACGCACGCGGTCGACAACGGCCCGGCCGGCGAACCACCCTTCTAGCGCACCGGATTGACGCGCGCGCCGCTGAGCCAGCGGGCGACGTTGAGGCAAAAGCGCGGGTTTTCCGCCCCGGCTTCGGTGTTCATCCCCCAGGGGCCGGCGTCGTTGCGCTGCGCGGTGCACATCGAGGCCTCGCCGATCACGACCAGCCTGCCGTTGCCGACGTCACGCGCCGCGGCCGCCAGCCAACCCTTCACCTCGAAGACCGGGTATTGCTCGCGTGGCAGGTGCGGGAACGTCTCGGTGAGCTCGGGCCAGGCGCGCGACTCCGGGCCGTAGATCAACAGCGGCTCGAACTCGCGGCTGGCGCGAAACGCGGCACCCATCCAGGTGGCCACGGCGTCGACCTCGTCGACCGCCGTCCTGCCGCGGGTGATCGTGTGCTCGGCCATTGTGCCGTCGGCGATGCGAAACACGTCGGGCAGTGGCTCGCGGGTCGTGTTGCGCGCCTCGCCGTCGAAGAATGCGACCCCGAAGATCGCGCCCAGATCGGCGAGCGCACCCGGGATCGGGCTGTGATCGGCAACCAGCAGCAAGCCACCGCCGGCGTTGACCCAACCGAAAACGGCGGCGATCTCGTCGCCGCCGAACGCCGACGGGTGCGGGAACGACCAGTCGTCGCGGTTGGACTCGTGCACCGGTGTAGCGATCACGAGAACGTCGCACGCCGCGAGCGTGTCCGACGTGAACGCCTCGTTCACCTGCCGCACGGTGAACCCGTCGCCGCGCAGCAACTCGGCGTAGGGCCAGAACAGATCGTTCGCCGTATGGAAGTTGTGGTGCGCGGCGTCGAAGCAGGCCGTCGGGCCTTGTTCGGGGGAAAACGCCGGGCCCGGATTATCGTAACGAAAGTCCCGATCGGCCTGGGCGCGGGCGATGGCGGGCGGCACGAAAGGCGCGAAGAGAACCGTAAAGAGCGCGACGCCGAACCCTCCGGCGCGCGTCATCAGTCGGTCCCCGTCGATCCGAAGCCGCCTTCGCCGCGCGTCGTTTCGCCGACCTCCTCGACCTCGGTGATGACGACATGGGTAACGGGTGCAATCACGAGCTGCGCGATGCGGTCGCCGCGGTCGATGGTCAATCGCTCGCCGCCGAGGTTCATCAGGATGACTTTGACCTCTCCCCGGTAGTCGGCATCGATCGTTCCGGGGGAGTTCAAGACTGTCAGCCCGTGGGTGGCCGCCAACCCCGAGCGCGTGCGCACCTGCCCCTCGTACCCGATCGGAACCTCCATCTTGAGGCCCGTCGGAATCACCGCTCCTTCGCCGCTGGCGATGATGATCGACTCGTTGATCGCGGCGCGCAGATCCATGCCCGACGATCCGCACGTCTGATAGGCAGGAAGCTCGAGTCCCTCGGCGTGCGGTAAGCGCTGGATGCGCAGGTCGTCGATAACACTCATGCAGTGCGTTCCTGTCGTGCTGCCACCAGGGTGTCGCACTAGGGTAGCCTAGCGAGGCGGGTGGGGGTTGCCCACCAGACCCATCACACTTCCACGACGGCCTGGTAGCCTGCATATCTCAACGCCCCGGTGCTGCGGGCGGCGGACGAGGGCGTTGAGAGATACGGGGCCGGACCGATCGACAGCGACACCGGCCGTCGATCAGAAGCGGTACTGGCCACCCACGATGAAGCCGTCCCAGACGAAGTCGATGCTCACACCTGTGCCGGCGTCGTCCAAGGAGAGCTGGTAGCGCTGGTACCCCGCCGAGAAGCCGATGTCGGGCGTGGGATAGACGAAGAAACGTATCGTGGCCTGCGACTGCGAGCCGCTGAAGTCACCCACGTGAACGTCGGGAAAGCCGGTGAACTCGGCGTAGATGCTGATGATGTCTTCCGACTTGAACAACACGTTGCCACCGAGCACCGGGTACGGCGATTTGAAGTCTTCCGATACTTCGACAATGTTCGACATGACGGCGACCGTGTTGCTGAAATACCCCACCCCGCCGATGGCGCCGGCCTCGATCCACGACGTCGAAGCGTAGAGGAAGTTGTACGCCCCGTGGATGGCGCGAATCGAAACCCTACTATCGGTGACAACGTCGAAGGGAGGAACGCCGTCCCCCAGAGGGATCGTGAGCTCGTTGATCCCGCTATGCTGGAGGCCGGAGAACGAGAACAGAAACCGGTGGCGCTTCGAGAGCCCGAAATCGGCATCGACTACCCAGCCGCTGGCGCCGCCATCAAGGCCCAACGTCTCCTGGACGTCGATCCCATCGCCCAACACGTTTGCCACCGGGTCGACGACCGGCACGGCGATCGTCCCATTGAGGTCGCCGCGCCACAACAACCCCGACAGCCGCACCCTATCGATCTTGGCCTCGCCGCCGATGATCATCTGCTGCGCCTGGGCCGGCGCCACCACGCCAAGCACGGCGAGGAGAGCCGCACCAATTCCGAGGTGAAGGGCCCTCGGTCCTGATTGCTCGATCCGCCGCATCACACCCCTTAACGCCGGAGTCGTTCCTGTGCCCCGCAAGACCCACGCGCGACACCCCCGGGAGTTGTTCAGCACCCTACCAAACGCTAGTGGACGGCTAGAACCTCAGTTGCCCGCCAAACGTGAATCCGTCCCACTTCAGGTCCAAGCCGATGTTCTCGACATCATGGTCGAAGAGCAGCCGGTAACGACGATAACCGATCAACAAGCCAAAATTGTGAACCATGAAGACTTCGACGCGCGCCACGAGGTCCATCTGCGAGCCGCTCAGCTCTTCGATGTCAATGCGCGGAAACCCGGTGAACTCTACGTAGGCACGAACCGGGCCCTCGGGATTGACCAGCAGGTTCCCTCCGATCACCGGAAACGCCTGATCGAGCTGTGCGTTCACCACCGCCAGCGTCGATGTGACCCTGGCCTTGACGTCGAAATAGCCGACGCCGCCGATGATCCCGAATTCAACCCGCGGGCGGGCAACGAACAGGAAGTTGTAGTAACCGTGCATTTCCCGCAAACCGATGGTGGTCTGCGCGGCGACGACGAGATCCAGAAGCCCCCCACCGATCCCGGTGAGGTTGATCGCCGCCTCGCCGCTGTTTTCTTGGCGCGCGTACTCGAAGATGAATCGATGGCGACGGCCGGCGGCGACGTTGCCCTCGAGGATCCAGCCGTTTTCAGCCTCGGTCACGCCGAGCGTGTCGGCGATGTCGATACTGCCCTCGAGGCCGGGGACATCCGCGAGCGCTTCGAAGTTGATCAATCCGCTGCTCTTCCCTCGCCACACAAATCCCGACAGCCGGACCCTGTCGTGCCGCGACGGCTGCCGCGCCAGAATCTGCTGCGCTTCGGCCGGCAACGCAGGGACGTTCACCAAGAGAACGGTCGCCAGCACCAATGCCCCGCAGACCGCCGCACGCTTTGCGCTCGATAGCCTACTTCTACGCACTGAAGCACTCTCCTGCGGCTAGCCCGTAATCTCAACGCCCTCCTGCTGCGGGCACGGCGTGCGTTGAGAGATGCGGGCTTACAAACCCGACATCACCACCCACAGCCTAGCAGTCGCCACCCGTCCGTCGCGATGGATATCGTCAGCGCCGTTGGCGACGTCGGTATCGTGGGCGTCGCTGACGTTGGTGGGCAATTCGGCGTCGTCGCCGCCGCTGCCGAACCCCTCCGGGCCCTGTCTTTGGTGAAACCATCGGGGGTGATACGTCGTATCTTAAGCTAGCTAGACGAAGAACTACCCCTCCGGGCCGTCGCGGGGCGCGACACAAAAGGCCCGGAACGTGCGCAAGGTGGGGCAAATGCGTCAATTTTTCCTGATCGTCATTCTCGTCGCCGCGGTAGCGACTCCGGTTTCAGCTCAATCCGGGGGCCGGGTCGCCCGAACCATCTCCGAAGACTTCGACGCCTCGGCCTATGAAGGCATCTTGCTGCGCATCGACGTCGGCGAGGTCGAGATCACCGGTGTCGACGGCGACACCATCCGGGCGCGGATCGACGTCCACTGCGCTCGCAATCGCAATCGGAAACGCTGTGAAGACCGCGCCGAGGACATCGCACTGGATACCTACGACCGCCGGGGCAGGCTTGTCCTCGACATCGACGGCACCGGCCTGTGGCGCTCACGCGATGCCCACGTCGTGGTCACGCTGGCGGTTCCACGCGCGCTGGCTACCGAGATCCAGCTCGGCACCGGCGAGCTCACGGTCGAGAACATCGCCGGCAGCGTGACGGTGGAAATGAGCCTCGGCGACGCGACGCTGACACACGTGAGCGGCGATGTATTGGTAGACATGGGAATCGGTAACGTCAGCGTGACCATGTCGCAAGATGTCGTCGGTGAGGTGACGCTCGACAACGGCATCGGCGAGACCGAGTTGCGCCACCGTGACGGCCGCAGCGCGATCGAAGGCATTCTCGGCGGCATCGACGTCCACTGGGACAACGGCCCCGGACCCCACACGGTCAAGATCGACCTCAACATCGGCGAGATCTTCGTGAGGTTGCAGTAACTCGCGCTACCGCTCGTCGATTTCCAGGCGGTAGCGCACGACCTCCCATTCTTCCGTGTCCGGATCCACGCGAACGCCATACACGTGGTTCGGCGTCGTTACCTGCCACTGCGTCCAGACCGGCCGGCGGTTGATGAAGCCCGCTCCGAGCAGGTCGCCGTCGCGGCTGAAGACGTGCACCGGGCGGATTGGATCATCCTCGGCCGGAGCCAGGGCGGAGGGAAATGCGTACAGGCGCCCCTGCCCGTCGACGCGCAGTTGGGTGCCGGGCGACATTTCGGCGTCCCAGGGGGTGACGATGACGAATCGGGGCTCGCCTTCGGAATCGAGCGCGACGATATAGCGCTCGGTACGCAGGTGGCCGAACATGGCGATGTACATATCGCCCTCGAGCGAGACGGCCAGGGACGCAGTGGCCCACTCCGGCACCTCGATGTAGCGTCTGGTCTCGGCGCCGTCTTCGAAACGGCCTACGACCAGCACGTACGGTGTCGAGATTCGGCCGCCGGGGCCCGTCGGCTCGGCGCGGATCACCATGATCGTAGAACCGTCCGGCTGGCCGAGGACCTGCATCGGGACGCGGAAACGCCGTGCCAGCGTCCGGCGCTGGGCCTCCAACCGCAACGTCGTCATCGTCCCCTTCGTTGTCGCCTGGAGGCGCGCCGCCTCTTGCGCCTCGGGCGAACGAAGCGTCTCCCGGTCGCGAACGTAGGCAGCACCGAGCGTCCAGATGCTGGAGAAGTAACTTCGGTGAAACACCGTGACCTGATCGCCCGCGATCGCCAAACCGAACGGGCCCTGGAAATCACCCGGGCCCTGTCCCGGCTGACCGAACTTGTAGAGAAATCCGCCGTCGCGGTCGAACACGCGCACCTCGGCGCTGCGCGACTCGAGCACGAAGAAGCGGCCCTGGTCATCGACCGCCACGTTACCGAGCGCCGAGCCGCGGCCGGTGAAACGAACGAACAGATACTCCGGGCCGGTACGCCCCGCGCCCAGCACCAGGTCGTCGACCAGGTTGACCTTGAAGTCTTCGTCGAGGGCCATGTCTTCGGCCAGGTAGGTCTTGTATTCAACGACCGCCGGGTCGGGCAGCGGCAGCTCCGCCCGCTGCTGTTCGGTGTAGCGCTGCTGGTTTCGCTCCGCCTGCTTCTCGACCATGTTCTCGGCGAAGTCGGTGTCGAGGTTGCAACCGACGAGAAGCAGCGCCGACGCCAGTACCGCTGCCATGCTCCTGACCCGACCCCGGCGCATCAATCCCACGCCTCGATCACGCTCGAGCTCCCGGCGCAGATTCATCACGTCGCCTCCACCGCCAGCCGGTCACGCATCGCCACGAGCGTAGCGATGGCCCCGGCGCGATCCTCTTCGTGCATCTCCTGATCGCTGTAGGCAGCGCGGACGTAGAGCCTGGTGATGTCGGCGAGCAGATCGGAGAGGTGGACGAGGCGTTCCGGCAACGAGCCCAGCAGGTCGTACGGCGTCGCCGCCGGGGGGCGCGGGTGGCCAAGACGCTCGAGCAACACCGTCGAGCGCAGGTAGACCTCGACGACCGCCTCGCGCGCCGGGCGCGATGCGAGCGCGTCGATGTCGGCGAAGGGATCGATCGTCGGCCGTCTCCGGCCCGGCCCGGACGGTCTCGCCCACTCGGGAACCTTCGACGAGAAGCTCCTCTTCAGCCAGGCCAGGTAGCGATGAAGCGCCGGGCCGAGGTGGCCGAGCTTGTCGGAGTGCCGGCTGACCACGAAGACAATCGCGGCGAGGATCACCACCGCGGCAACGACGGCACCGGCGATTTGCAACGCCCAGATCACCGCGTAGGCCGCGGACGCCTGACCCGACGGATTGGTCATGACCTCGAGGCCCGAGAGCCAACCCCACGGCAGCCCGTAGATCAGCTCCTCGCCGATCTGCCCCGAGATCGGATCAGCTCCGAGCGAGAACGGCCGCTGCTGGAGGAACGCCTCGGGCGCCTGTTGGATCCTCCCGGAACCGGCGTAGCGGACACCGGGGAGGGTCAGCGCCACCGCCATGAGGGCAACCGCGATCAGCGCGGCGGTGCCGACACGGAGGGGCATGACGCCGAGCGCCACGTCGCCGCCGGCGCGAAACGCACGGCGCGCCTGCGACGTCGTCGAGGCGGCCGCCAACGCCACTGCGGTGCTCAGCAAGTAGACGATGATCGCCAGCAGCGCCTGGATGGCGATCTCGGGGGAGGCATTGAGCATGAACGGCTCGCCGACGGCGAACACCAGCATCGCGACGGCGCCGAGCGCGACCACCGGTGCGACCGCACCATGGGTCGACTTCTCGCGCCCGCCCTCGAGGCTCAGCGCGTACGTGACCCCCGTCGCGTAGAGCCACACGATCCCCAGCAGGAGCATGCTCGAGATCGCGGTACCGGACGATTCCGACCGCGTCATCAGGGCCATACCGGTGGCGACCAACATGACGAGTGAGTACGCCACCTGGGTTGTCTTGTCGCCCCGCGTCGTGCCGTAGCGGACGATCAAGACGGTCGCGAACACGAACAGGAAGCCGATCCACTGCAACGCCCCGGTGCCGCCAAAAAACATCGAGCGCACCAGCAGAAGGTAGTAGAGGAACGAATAGACCATGCCGATGATGGCGGCGGGAACGATGGCGTGCAGGGTGATGAACGCCGCCGGGTCGACGCCGGCACCATCGCCGGCGCCCCGCACGTAATGATCAAAGATCGTGTCTACCCAGTGGTCGGGCGCCTCCTCACCGAACATCACGACCTTCGCGCCGCACGCGCCGCAGTAGCTCAGGTGCGTCCCGCATTCCTCGCACAATGGCCGCTCACATCCGGTGCAGTAGTGCGTCGCCTCGGTGAACGGGTGCAGCGCGCAGGTGCTCACAGGGCGTGTGCTCCGAGGTTCTCGAGCTCACTGTCGTGGCCGATGACGTGCACGGGAACGCCGTCAGGCAGCGGCGGCAGGCTCATGTCGGAGAGCTCTCGCGGTCGAATCCACATCAGCGAAAGCTCGACCCCCGAGCGCCGCAACCCGTCGAGCGCCAGCAACAGCCGGTCGTCGATGGAGCGGGTGATCACCATCGTCACCAGGTTGCGAGGAATCCGCGGCATCTCCACCTCGAGCAGCTCGGCGAGCGTCACGCCCGCGGCTGCCACCATGCGACCGAGCGCGGCCCGGATGCGTTCCGCCTGCCACGAGCCGCGCCCGGGCTTGACCTCCAGCGGGGCAAACCCGCTGATCGCCCGACGCTCTTCCGTCCACTCGGCGATGTCCTCGATGCGGCGAAACGTCTCGCCCTTCCAATCCCTGGGATAGCGATCCGCGGCGTCGCCGCCGTTGGACAGCAGCCCCACCTTCTGCCCCCCGAACAGGATGTATTCGGCAACCGACGCCGCGGTCGTCACCGTGAGCTCGAAGAGCTCGTCGTCCGGAGTCGGCGCCCCGTCGACGAGCAGCAGCGCACCCTGCAGCACGGCGGGCTCGAAGGTCTTCACCTGCAAGCTGCCGAGCCGCGCCGTCGCCCGCCAGTGAATACGCCGGATGCTGTCGGACGGCTGGTAGTCGCGGATGCCGACGAAGCGCGACGGGTCCTCGAACAAGCTGCGCCGGCGCGGCGTCCGATGGATGGCACTGTGCCCGAGCGGCCAGCCGCCGCCGATCGGGCAGACCTTCGGCGCGACGGTAATGAACTCGGCGTGCTTGTCGGTCTTGAAGCGACGCACGAAGCCCAGGGGATCGGACGCCTCGGTAACCGACGGGCCGATTCGATAGAGACCGCGGTGCTTCGAGCTGACCTTATAGCTGATCGTCATGCTCTGGCGGCCCGGCAGCGTCTTGAGCACGGCGGTGCCGCCCTCGATGTCGAGACCGTCCTCGACATGGTCCTCGCAAAACAACCAGGGCACCGGCAGGGACTTGCGGTTCTCGATCGTGAGCGTGACCTCGACGCTCTGCCCCGCCGCTACCGTCGAGTCGCTCACCGCGCGCGACACGTGGAGCCGGCTCACCGCGACGCTGGCGAAAAGCAGCGACGCGGCGAGCGCGATGCCGACGACAAGGACGGCGTAGAAAAAGAGCCCGGAGGAAAACACCGCGAGCAGAAGCGTCATCAATACACCGACGACGCTCCACACCATGACCTGCGTGTATCGGGTCCAGAAGTCGCTGGCCGGCCGGCGCAGGAAACTCAGCAGGCGCTGCACGCCACCGCCAGCGGCGCCAACGTCCGCGCCGCCAGCCCCACCACCGCCAGCGCCCGCGCGATCGACACCTGGGCCGCCAACACGTGTGGCCGGGCGTGCCGGCGCCGCCGGGCTCATCCGGCTTCCCCGGCCACCTCCGCCCCGCCGCTGCTGCCGGCCGCCATGCCGCCGCTGTCGTCGACCACCCTCGGCGCCTCTTGCACGACCCCTTCGGGCCCGACAACCGGCACCGGCACGGTTTCTACGATCTCGGCCAGCGCTTCGGTCACACTGCGGCGCTTGAGACGACCCTCGGTCGAGAGAATCAGCCGATGCGGCAACACCACCGGCAGCAGCCTCTTGGCGTCATCGGGCAAGACGAAGCTGCGCCCGCCGATCGCCGCCAGCGCCTGGCAGGCACGGAACATCGAGATGCTGGCACGCGGTCCGGCGCCGAGGGCGAAATCGTTGCTCTCGCGCGTCGCCGACACCGTCTGGATGATGTAGCTGCGAACCACCGGATGTACGTGGACCTCACGCACCGTCTCCTGCAGCCCGACCAACGCTTCGAGCGACGAGATGTTCTCGACCTGCTCGAGGAGATCGTGCCTGTTGATCTCGATCAGCATCGTGTCTTCGGCCTCTTCATCCGGGTACCCGAGGCCGAGGCGCATGAGAAAACGGTCGAGCTGCGCCTCCGGCAAGTCGAACGTTCCCTCGTGCTCGATGGGGTTCTGCGTCGCGATGACGAAGAACGGCCGGTCGAGCTCGTAGGTGCGATTCTCGATGCTGATCTGCCGCTCGGCCATGCACTCGAGCAACGCCGCCTGCGCCCGTGGGGTGGCGCGGTTGAGCTCGTCGGCCAGCAGGATGTTGGTGAACGCCGGGCCCGGGTGGAACTCGAACTCGTTGGTATTCTGGTTGAACACGTTCGACCCGGTGATGTCGGCGGGCAGAAGGTCGGGGGTGCACTGCAGGCGACGAAAGGCGCCACCGAAGATGCGCGCCAACGCCTTGGCGAGCTGCGTCTTGCCGGTCCCCGGGACGTCCTCGATCAACAGATGCCCCTCGCTCAGCAAGCACGTCAGCACCAGCTCGAGCACGTCGCGCTTACCGAAGATGGCGCGCTCGAGCTGATCCAGGATGTCGCTGGCGGTCGCCTGTACGTCCTTCATCCACCGTTTCTCCCGGCAAGCCGGTCCATCCGGGCCGTGCTTTGTGTCCTACTCTACTAGGACAGCAAGAAGCCCAGCAACCCCTTTGATATTAGTGCTTCGCTGCAGAAATCCGCGCTGCAGCTTGGCGAGTCATCCGCGTTTTCTGGCTAGCCCGGATATCTCAACGCCCTCCTGCTGCGGGCGCGGAGATATCCGGGCGAGGCGCGCTGAACGAGGAATACCGGGAGTATTTTGAGGGAGCGCAACAACGTCAGGGACGTGGAGGGCCGCCGGGGATCTTCCTGACCACGGTGCAGTATCCTCCCAACACTACTTTTCAACTTCGGGAGGTACATCGTGAGAAGGTTGCTTTTCGGTATCGGTGCGTTCGCCATCTTCGCCGCCGTCGCAACACCGGCGCAGGCGCAAATCAGCTTCGGTAGAAGCGTCGCCGTGGGTGACGGTGAGGTTTTTGTCGGTGAGCCGGGCAACCAGGCGACACCCGGATACGTGTATGTGTACCGCCCCGACTCGGGCGGCTGGGCCGAGATCGCCCTGCTCTCCGCCGACGACGCGATGGACGCCGACGGCTTCGGCAGCGGGATAAGCATCGACGGCGACCGGCTCGTCGTCGGCACCGAGCTCATGGGCGCCGGCGCCGCCTACATCTTCGAGAAGCAGGACGGGAGCTGGGTGCAGGTCGCCAAGATCGAGGCGCCGAACGGCGTCGCCGGCGACCTCTTCGGTACCTCGGTGGGGATCAGCGGTGATCGCCTGATCGTCGGCGCACCCGGGGCGGCCGGCGGTAGCGGCGCCGCCTACGTGTTCGAGATCCAAGGCGACAGTTGGCATCAGGTCGCCGCGCTTTCCGGCGAAGGAACAGCGGACGCGCGCTTCGGCGCGGCGGTGGCCATGGACGGCGATTGGGCGATCGCCGGCGCGCCCGGCGGCAAGATCGATTTCTTTCTCGCCGGGTACGCTTCGAGCCCGACGCCGGGAATGGCGCACCTCTTCCGGAACGGCGATAACGGTTGGGAGCAGGCCGGCCGGCTCACCGGCCCGGCCGACGGCGCGTATTTCGGCCACGCGGTGGCGATGCACGGCGGCCAGGTCATGGTTGGGGCGCCCGGCGCCAACGGCCTGATCGGCGCGGCCAGCGTCTACTTCTACGACTCGACGGCGGAAAACTGGGCGCAGTTGCCCGGCCTCGAACCCTTCGATCGCCTCCCGGGCAGCTACTTCGGCTCGTCGATCGCCTTCAGCGACGAGGAAGCGTTCATCGGCGCGCCGGGCGCCGCCGGCCGCTTGGGCCGCGTCTACCACTTCACCCGCAGCGGCCTGACCGACTGGGACTCGGCGACCAAGCTCGGCGCCGCCAACCTCGGGCAGTTCTCGATTCTCGCCGCCGCGGTCGCGGCGAACGGCGACTTGCTGGTCGCCGGCGTTCCCGGCAACGACTACGGCGCCGGCACCGCGGTGATCATGGAGCGCGATCACATCGGCTGGAACCGCACCGTGGTTCTCTCGGAGACTAGCGGCCTCGACGCCGTCCTCGGCGAGGGGATTCCCTGCGTCGACGGCAAGGCCGGGCCGTTTCTGTGCGACAACGTCGACATCGTGTCTTTCCTGCCGACCCACATGATCGGTGGCGGCCGCGGTGTCGGCGTCAATGACCTGTGGGGATGGACCGACCCGGAGACCGCGCGCGACTACGTCGTCGTCGGCATGCGCGACGGCACCACGTTCATCGACGTCACCGACCCGAGCAACCCGGTGTGGGTCGGCAAGCTGGCGAAGACCGGCAAGGCCAATTCCAGCCTGTGGCGCGACGTCAAGGTCGACAAGGACCACGCCTTCATCGTCTCCGACAGCGCCGGCGAGCACGGCATGCAGGTGTTCGACATGACGCGCCTGCGGGAGTTCGCCGGCACGCCGCTGACCCTCACCCCCGACGCCACCTACACCGGCGTCACCTCGGCGCACAACATGATCGTGAACCCGGGCTCGGACTTCGCCTTCATCGTCGGCGCCAGCGGCGGCGGTGAAACCTGTGGCGGCGCGATGCACATGATCAACATCGAGGATCCGAAAAACCCCGCCTTCGCCGGCTGTTTCGCCGACGTCATGACCGGCGGCGGAACCGGTGCGTCGCACGACTCGCAGTGCGTCACCTACGCCGGCCCCGACGAGCGCTACACCGGGCACGAGGTCTGTTTCAGCTCCAATGGTACGGCGCTTTCGATCGGCGACATCACCGACAAGCGCAACCCGGTGGTGCTGTCGCGCGGCGAGTACCCGAACACTGCCTATTCGCACCAGGGTTGGCTGACCGACGACCACAGCTACTTCTACCTCAACGACGAGCTCGACGAGTTCTCCGGCCTCGTCGACGGCACGCGGACGTTGATCTTCGACGTCCGTGAGCTCGACGACCCGATTCTGGTGGGCACCTACCAGACCGACAACGAGGCCACCGACCACAACCTCTACATCGTCGGCGACATCATGTACCAGTCGAACTACCGCAGCGGCCTGCGCGTCGTCGACATCTCCGATCGCGAAAACCCGACCGCACTCGGCTACTTCGACACCGTGCCGTGGGGCTCCGACTTCGGCATGGGCGACATCATCAGCGGCTCGATCGGCTCGTGGAGCAACTACCCGTTCTTCGACTCGGGAGTGGTGGTGGTCGCCAGCGGGCGCGAGGGCGTGTTCGTGCTGCGCGTGCGGGACCGATAGAACTCGATTCTGAAACGAAGCACCGGCGGACAGTGCCATTATGCGGCGCGCTCCGTTGCGGTGCGGGCACGCCGGTGCGGCCCAGGGACCCCGTTGCGCTGCGGGCGCCGCCGTCAGGAATTACCGGGCGCCGCCACATCCGACTGCGTCCACTCACCATCGATGGTGCGCCAGAGCTCGCCGGTCGGGTTCTTGTCCTGCAACTCGACCGGCAGGCGGTGCTCTCTGACACCGTCGTAGCACTGCAGCATGGCGAACCGGATCAGCGATGTCGGAATGCCGACCGCGGTGAATCCGGGGTGGCCGGTGGCCGGGTACGGCCCACCGTGGTTCATCGACGGAACCACGAGGACGCTGGTCGGCATCTTGTCGTTGAGCAATCGCCCGACGCGCCGGCGCAGGTGGGGAACGATGCGTTCGTAGAGGGCGTCGTCCTCGCCGCCGGAATGGCTGTACACGCAGCCGGTGAGGTTGCCCACGAAGCTCCCCGCGATCTGTTCGAGCTCGTCGTCATCGCGGGCAACGACCAGGAGGTTGGCGTTGCCGAAGGCTTCCTCCTGCATGCCTTCCGGGTCGTCGAGGAAGTCCTCGCCGCGAGCCCGCAGCAGGGTGTTCTCGAAGCGGCACGCGTCGCCTTCAATCGGCGCCCCGCCGGTGATGACCTCGGCGCCCGATGCCTGCATGGTGCGAACTGCCTCCCCCACGACGTGAACGCCGCCGGGCCCGAGCAGTACGCCGGCGTCGCCGGCCGCGAAGCGATCGCGCATCGCGGCGACGAAGCGGTCCGCGTCGTCGCCCGCCTTCAGCACCGTGATGCCGGGGTTGGTGCAAAACTGACCGGTGGCCACCATGGCGGAGGCAAGCAGCTCGCCGGCGATCTCCTCGCCCCGCTCGCGCAGCGCCCCGGGAAGGATGAACACCGGGTTGATGCTGCTCATCTCCAGGTAGATCGGCTTGCCGGCGGCATCGGCAGCCGCTTTCAGCGCCAGGCCCGCCCGGCGCGAACCCGTGTAGCCGGTCGCCCCGACGAGCGGGTGCGACACCAGGTAGAAGCCATCCTCGGGCGCCATGTGGTAGATCATCTGCATCGTGGCGGCCGGCAGGCTCGTTTCTTGAATCGCCCGCAGGCAGACCTCGGCGAGAAGCTGCGACGTCTTCGGGTGGCTCGGGTGGGCTTTGGCGATCACCGGACTCCGCACCGCGATCGCGGCGGCGAAGTCGCCGCCGGCGCAGGCGTTGTAGGCAAAGGGGAAGTTGTTGGGGCCGAAGACGGCCACCGGCGCGCTCATCGGCCCGTACATCGACCGGATGTTGGTGGCGGTATCGATGTTGGGCATCGTCCAGCCGCGATCACGCACCGCCGCCGCCGCTTGGCAAAGCTGGTTGGTGGTGCGCGGCAGCTCGATGTCGACGAAGCGCGGCGTCACCGGCAACGCCGTCTCGAGGCTCGCCATCTCGGCGAGCTCCGCGGAGCTCTCCTCGATGAGGCCGGCGTAATGCTCGAGAAAGCCGGCGATCTTGCCGACCGGGGTGCGCACCAGCTCGCCGGCCGCGGCGCTCGCCGCTTCGAGCGCCGCATCGATGTCCGCCCTGCTGCTGACCGGAAAGATCGGCTCGAGGGTTTCGCCACTCCGGGGATTGATCGACTGGAACGTCCCGGTGGCGTCAGCGTCGCGCCACACGCCCGCTAATAAGACTTTCTCGGTATCTCCCACGTCGGTTCCTTTGTTCCGTGTTGCCCGTCCTCCAGCCCGCCTATCCCGCGCTCTCCTGCTGCAGGCGCGGAGAAGCGGCGTCTACGACATTCTAGGCGAGCAACGGATAGTCGGCGAGATTGTAGTCGGAAGGTTTCACTGCTGCACGGGCGGTGGACAGCAAGGGGAGCAGGCGCTTCTTTACGTCGACGAACCCACCCGCAGTAGCGTCAACCCGTCCCCGATCGGCACCAGCGACAGGTCGTATTCGTAGTCTTCCTGCGCATACAACCAGCCGTTCAACCGCCGCAGCGCCAGCGTATCGGCTTCTTGATTTTCCGGGTCGGCCACCGATCCACTCCAGAGGGTGTTGTCGATCGCGATCAAGCCCCCGGGGCGCACGAGCGCCAAGCAGCGTTCGACGTACTCGCGGTACGCGGCCTTGTCGGCGTCGACATAGGCGAAATCGAACGTTGCCGATGCGCCGTGTGCGATCAACGCATCGAGGGTTTCGAGCGCCGGTGCCAGGCGCAGCTCGATACGCTCGGCGACGCCCGCTTGGCGCCAATAGGTCCTCGCAATCGCGGTGAATTCCTCGCTGACATCGCAGCACGTCATGCGCAATTCAGGAATACCGAGGGTGAGGCGCAAGCTGGTGTAGCCGGTGAAGGTACCCACCTCGAGGCCGGTCCGGGCGTCCAGCATCTTCAACATCAGCAGCAGCAGTTGCACCTGTTCCGGCGAGCTCAGCATCTTCGCCTCGGACATCAACAGGGTCTGTTCGCGCAATCGCTGGCACAACGTCGGTTCACGCAGCGACACATCCAGCAAATACTGCTGCAGGGCTGCGCTCAGACCCAGAGAGGAAGTAGACATTGGTGTGTCCCGCTCGAGACGTCCGGACGTCCGGATCTCGCCCCATCGACCGCGTCGCCACCGCCGATCAGCACGGACAGGAGGGCCATCGACCACGTACGCGCCGCCGGAAAGGACGCGTCAGTCATGCTTGCGCAGCAGAAACACGCCCTCCATCAGGCTCGTGACGATGATGGTGCCCGAGTCGAAGAACGGGTAGTTGCTCCAGGCGCCGCTGAAGCCCGGGCCCTCGAGGTACGGCGCCGTGTCGAACATCCCCGCCTCGAAGGGGTTCTCCGGATCGGAGATGTCGAGGATGTGCAGCCCGTAGCGGTAGTTCGCCTGGTAGACGAAGTCGCCCTTGACGTACAGGTTGTGGGCGCTGGCCGGCAGCGAACCCATGAACATGGTGACCAGCAGGGGGTCCTCGAGGTCGCTCATGTCCCAGATGGTGGTGCGCGTAGTGGCGGCGTTGCCGCGGATCACGTCCGACTCGTCGTCCATGATGAAGTAGGCGTGATCGTCCGTCAGCCAGCCCTGATGCAGATAGGCGGGGTCCGGATAGGTGCCGCGACCGAGCAGCACCGGGTTGGCCTTGTCGGTAACGTCGGAGATCGACAGGAAGCCGCCGTTCGCCTTCAAGCAGATCTCGCGGCCCTCGTAGCGCTCGTCGGGACCGTGGTACACGGCGCACTGCACGTCGTGGGTGCCGCGCTCGTCGCGAAAGCAGCCGGCGAACTGTGGATTGAGCGGGTCGCGAATATCGATCATGTGCAACCCGCCGCCGCAGCTTTCGCGGCCGCTGGCGCCTACCAGGTAGGCGAACCCGGTGTCGGTGTTGATGGCGATGTTGTGGACGCTCTCGACAAGGTCGTAGTGGGCGTCGGGCTGAAACACCACCGGCATGTTCGGTACGTCGCGCAGCGCCGACATGTCGAAAACCTGCATGCCGTGGGCGCCGGCACCGTCGGCGACGATGAACGCATGGCCGTTGTAGAACTTGATATCGCGCCAGAGCTGCGACGGCGGCGTGTCCCCGGTCTTCGGCAAATCACCCACCAGCAGAGGATTGAGCGGGTCGGTGATATCGAAGAACGAGGTGCCGTCGTTGCGGCCGATGAGCGCGTACTCGCGTCCGGTGAGCGGATCGGTCCAGCCCCAGTTATCGTTGGTGCGCACGCCGCGGTTGTCGCCGTCCGCCTTGAGCATCGAACCCGGGATGAAGGCGAGCAGGTCGATACCGTCGCAATCGAACGGCCCGACCTTGCCGTCGGTGCACTCGCGCACCTCGCCGAGTAACGGCGGCATCGCGTCGGGCTCGCTTACGAGCTCGCCCCGATCTTGCCACTCACCCACGGCGTCCCGCTCGTAGACGTATACGGCGCCGGCCTGGTGATCCATACCCGTAGCCGACACCGCCGCGATGCCGCCGGCGGCGGCGATGCGGTCACCGAAGGCGTCGCGGGTCACCGTTTCGGTCAAGAACATGCGCCGCGGGGCCTCGAGAAGCTGGTCCTCGCCGCCGCCGCGATACAGGTACACCCTGCCGGTATCGGTGCCGCGCGGGGCCGGCGCGCCGACCCAGATGTCGTCGCCGGCGATGGCCACGGCCGTTCCAAAGCGATCGCCGCGAACACCGCTGAAGGCGGCCAGCCGCGAGTGTTCGACCCACACTTCGTCTGCCGCGTCGTATTTGTACACGTAGGCCGCGCCGTACCCGTCGCCGCTCCCCGGCGAACCGATCAAAACGGTGTTGCCTTCGACGGCGATCGTGGCGCCGAAATTGGCGTCACGCTCATTTTCCGAGCCCAGCGAGGCAGTCTCGCGCCAATTGCCGTCCTCATAGCGAAACTCGAAGACACGGCCGACCCCCGGCACCAGCGTCGTATTGTCCGGCTCGGGAGCCGGGCCCCGACCACCGCGACGACCTCCACGTCGGGGTCGCGTCGACGCATCGGCGGCGCGGGTGGGCGCCCCGACGAAGACGCGACCGTCGGCCAGGGCGATCGAGCTGCCGAAGCCGTCACCTGCGACGATCCCGTCGGTCGGCTCGAGGCTGCCCTGCCGGGTCCATCTGCCGGAGCCCCCGCGGCGAAAGATGTACACGGCGCCGGCTTCCGCCGGCTGCGGCGTGCCGCGACGGCCACCAGCGCTGGCGGCGCGGCCCGGCTTGCCGACCATCATCCAGTCACCTTCGGCAGCGATCGCGATACCGAAGTCGGTGCGGCAATAACCGTACCCCTGCCGGCAACCCGGATCGGGGCCGGTCAAACCGTCAACGTTGAGCGTCCCGGTGGAGCGCCAGTTCAACCCGTCGCGCTCGAACGTGTGGAGCAACCCGCCCCGCTGTGCCACAAACAGCGTATCGCCGGCGACGGCGAGGACGGCGCCGAATCCATCGGCGCGCTCGGATCCGTCGGCCCGCAACTGCGCCGCTTCCTCCCAGGTCTCGCCGTTCTTCCGATACACGTAGACCGTGCCCGGCCGGAAACTGTTGTTCGGCTCGCCGATGATCAGGTCGTCGCCGTCGACGACGACGGTGAGCCCAAAGCCGCTGGATTGCGCCAGAGCCGGTACCGCAGAGAGTCCGATCAGGACCAAGGACACGAGAACAGCGCGCAGAAGACGCATCAGGTTTCTCCTCGGGGGGATGTCGACGAGATTCGGTGCCGGCATCATAGCGAGCCGCGGCCCGCCATCCAACGGAGCCCCGGCGCCCGGCAAGCACCACCCTCAACTCTCGCCCACAGCGCTAGCCGACAATATCGACCGAGCTGCCGTCTTCGATGGCGTCGTCGGGGTGGACGATCACGGTCTCACCGGCGCTCAGTCCCGAGCGAATCTCGGCCCGCAGGCCGCTGCGCTGCCCGATCTCGACCTCGCGGAGGTGGGCGATGTCGCCTTCGATCACGAATGTCGCCCAGCCGTCGCCGTGGCGAAACAGGGCGCTCGACGGGAGGCTCATCACATCGTCGCCGCGCCAGATGATGAAGACAGCGTCGACGCGGTACTGATCGCCGAGTCGCTTCCACACGTCCACCGGCGAGATGATGTCGACGACGATCAAGACACGTTGCTCCTCGACACCCAGCGCCGAGATCTTGGTGAACCCGACCGGCTCGACGATTCGAACGACTCCGTCGAGGGCGCCCTCCCCGCCCCAGCGCTCGAAGCGCACCTCCGTTCCAGGGACGATCGTCACCGCATCGGCCGAGAGCACCTCGACCTCGACCTCGAGCAGGTCGGGATCACCGACCTCGACCAGCGCCTGGCCGGCGGCAACCGCGCCCTCGCTCTCGTGCAACAGGCGCAACACCCGGCCACTGACCGGCGACTGGACAGACACCATCTCGGCGCCGGCGCCGGCGGCCTCGGAGTAACGCAAGGCGGTGGTCGCCGCCTCGATGTTGTACTCGGCGACGTCGACGCCGCGCCGCGCCGATTCACGCCGCGCCGTGGTGCGGAGCGCCGCCGTCTCGGCGAGATCGAGCGCCGTTTGCGACACGGCACCCCGTTCGTATAGCCGCCGCGCCCGCACGACGTCGGTTCGCGCGTAGGTCGCCTCGGCCTCCGCCACACCGACCTCTTGCTGGGCAACAAGCAACGCCGCCTGCATCACGGCGACGCGCGCCTCGGCCTCGGCGCGGGTACGCGGGTCGAGCACCCGGGAGCGTAGCGGCTCCAGATACAGCAACACCTCGCCTTCAAGAACCTCGTCGCCGACGTCAAGCTCCAGGCGCCGAGCGTAAGCCACCACCGGTGAGGACACGACGTAGCGCTCGACGACCCGGGTCTTGCCCTCCTCCCGCACCGTCACCTCGAAGACACCGCGCTCGACCACGGCGGTATCGACGAGCACCGGCGTGGGCATGAATCCCATGGCGATCGCGGCGACCACGACGATGGCGCCGGCCACCCAGCCGAGTTTTCGCAGCCAACGCACAGGCTACTCCCTGGTCTTCAATACGGCGACGAGATCGAGATGATCGACCCGGCGACGCACGATGAGTCCGGACACGACGGAGGCGATCAGCACGACGCCGGCCGAATAGCTGTAGGTCCGCGGTGCGATGATGATCGGAATCCGAAACAGGTCGGTCTGGAACGCGGCGACCATGTACGTGCACAGGCCCTCGCCGATGATAAAGCCGACGGGGATCGCCACCAGCGTCAACACCGCGATCTCACCCAAGAGGATGTACGAGACCTCGGCGCGGCGAAAGCCGAGAACGCGCAAACTGGCGAGCTCGCGGCTGCGCTCGGCGAGGGCGATGCGGGCGCTGTTGTATGCAACACCGATGGCGATCGACCCGGCAAGCAGGGTGTTGATGAAGGCCCAGGTCAGCAACTGATTCCCCGCGGTCTCAAAAAAGCTCTCGATCGACTTGTCGGCGTTGACCGATCCTGCGACCCGCGGCATCTGCTCCAGTTGCAGGTAAATGTCGTCGAGACGATCCTCGTCGGTGGCGAGATAGACGCCCGAGATCGCGTCGCCCTCGCCCATCAGCCGGTTCAGCGCCGAGCGCTCCATGTAGGCTGAGACACCGATGTACTCGCTGACCAGCGCAGCAACGGGCAGGTCGCGCACCGGCCGGCTGCCCTCGCGTACCTCGACGTTGATCAGGTCGCCGGCTCGTACGCCGAGAATATCGGCCAGGTAGCGGGTCAGCACCAGACCCTCGGCGGGGATCGGCACCGGCCGCAACGACGTGTCGATCAGGCGCACGAGATCGCTGCCGGGCTCGAGCCCCTGGATGGCGGTACGGAAGCTACGGTGGCCGTTCTTGAGGTCGACGGCGACGGCCCGAAACGGTTCGCCGTATTCAACCCCCTCGAGGTTCAGCAGCTCGTAGTAGGCCCGGTACGACGTCGGCTCGACGAACGTGACGGCAAGATCCTCCCGCCGCGCGAAGCCGAACTGCACCTGGATCATCGCGTTGACGGCGTCGGCGAAGAACAAGCCGGCCATCAGGATCGCGACCGAGAACGAGATGCCGAGAATCGTCATCGTCGCTCGTATCGGCTGGCGCTCGATGTTACGCAGGATCATCCGCGTCGGCTGGGCCAGGAACCGCTTGAAGCCAAGCCGTTCGACGAGCGCCTCACGATAGACGGCCGGTGCCTCGGGCCGCATCGCCTCGGCCGGCGGCTCGCTGACCGCTTGAAAGACCGAATAGACGGCGCCGAGAAGGGCGGCGGCGAGGCTGATGGCGGCGGCGCTGAAAACGACAGACGCCGAGATGACGAGGCGCATGTAGGGAAACTTGTAGACCTGCATGTACAGCTCGGTCATCGTCTGGGTGAGCCACACGCCGACGCCGACACCGACGATGACCCCAAGGAGCACGATGAGGGTGATGAGCTTGGTGAAATGCCACATCACGCTGAAGTTGCTGTAACCGAAGGCCTTGAGCGTAGCTACCTGCTCGCGCTGCGCCCGCACGACGCGGCTGATCACGACGTTCAGGAGAAACGAAGCGACGCCGAGGAAGATCACCGGGAACACCGTCGCCATCAGTCGAAGCTGGCGGAATTCTTCCGATAGAAAGCGGTATGAGACCTGGTCTTCGCGGCCGATCGCCCCGTGGCCGCCGTAGGATCTGATGATCTCGTCGAGCAGCTCGATGACCGCCTCCTGGCTGGCGCCCGCCGACAGCGTCAAGGCCACGTCGTTGAACGCCCCATCCATGTCGTAGGCGTTGGCGAGCGGCTCGCGGTTCATCCACAGGACGCCGTAGCGAAAGAAGTCCGGGAACACGCCGCCGGGCGCGATCATGTAGATGTGCTCCGGCGACAGCGCCACGCCGACGATGGTCAGCTCCTGGCGCCGGCCGTTGATGATCGCCGCGATCTCGGCGCCGGGCTCGAAGCCGTGAGCCTCGGCAAAGGCCTCCGACACGAGGACCTCGTCGGCGCTCGACGGGTCGATCATGCGGCCGCTGCGCAGAAACGTGCTGTTGAGCAGCGCGCCGCCACGCTCGTCGATCGAGATCAGCATGCCGGTAACCGGATCGGCGAAGTCGGGGATGTCGAGAACGACGCGGGCGACGACGCGCGTCTCGACGAGCTCGACGCCGGGGATGTCGGCGATCCTCTCCTTGACGCTTTCCGGTGCCCGCTTCAGCGTCGCGAACACGTCGGCGAAGCGGTTCTCCCGATAGAACTCGGCGCGCGTCGTTTGCAGCGACTCGAGCGTAGATCGCGACATGATGAAGGTGCCGACGCCGCTCGCAATCACCATGGCGATGGCGGCGGCCTGGCCCCTCATCTGCCAGAGCTCGCGGAACATCTTCTTGTCGAGCGCTTTCATCGGCGTACCGGTGTCTGGTGATCGAGGACCTGCCTTCGCATCACCAGTGCATCTCACTGGGGGGGATCTTGGTCTCGTTGATATCGACCTGCGAGATCACGCCGTCGCTCAGATGCAGCACGCGATCCGCCATCCCGGCGACCACGGAGTTGTGGGTAATGACCACGGTGGTCGTGCCGATGTCGCGATTGATCTGCGCCAGCGCCTCGAGCACGACGATCCCGGTGGCGCAGTCGAGCGCCCCGGTGGGCTCGTCGCACAACAGCACCTGCGGGCGTTTGGCGATGGCCCGGGCGATGGCGACGCGCTGCTGCTCGCCGCCTGACATCTGGGCGGGGAAATGGTCGAGCCGCTCCTGCAATCCCACCATCGCCAGCGCCTCGTCGGGTTCCATCGGGTCGTCGGCGATCTCGGTCACCACAGCGACGTTTTCGCGCGCCGTCAAGCTCGAGATCAGGTTGTAGAACTGGAAGATGAAGCCGACGTGGTGGCGGCGGTACCTGGTCAGGGCTCGGTCGTCGGCCGCGGTCAGCTCGATGTCGCCGTAGAAGACCTCGCCGGCGGTGGCAGTGTCGAGGCCGCCGAGAATGTTGACCAGCGTCGACTTGCCGCTGCCCGAAGGGCCGAGCAGCACCATCAGCTCGGAGCGGTACAACTCCAGGTCCACGCCGCGTAGCGCGTGTACCTGAACCTCGCCCATGTCGTAGACCTTGGTCAGGCCGCGGGCGCGGAACACGAGCGTTTCGGCGGGTGATCCGACGCTCTGCGTTGCCTCCATGCCGCGCTCTCCCCGAGCCGATCAGAAGGCTCTGCGGAAAGGGTAACGCGCGCCGCACCCGGGGGGAATGTGCCGCAGTGTGGCGGTCTTGGCAGTTGTCTTTGGTGCCGATCTGCGGGTAGATTGTTGATCTTATGAAAATCGGTTCGGTACTCGGTCACTACCATGTAATCCGCACGCTGGGGCGCGGCGGGATGGGCGCCGTGTACGAGGCCAGCGATACCCGTCTCAACCGGCAAGTGGCGCTCAAGGTGCTGCCGGCCAAGATGGCCGGCAATCCCGAGTGGTTCAAGCGCTTCGAGCGCGAGGCGCAGGCCGTCGCCTCCCTCAACCACCCCAACATCGTCACCATCCACTCGGTCGAAGAGGTCGATGACGTCCACTTCATCATCCTCGAGCTGGTCGGCGGCAAAACCCTCGCCGAGCTGATCCCCGGCGACGGGTTGCCGCTGGACCAGTTTTTCAACATCGCCATCCCGTTGACCGACGCGATCACGGCCGCCCACAAGCGCGGCATCGCCCATCGCGACCTCAAGCCGAGCAACGTGATGGTCGACGAAGAGGGTCGCGTCAAGGTGCTCGACTTCGGCATCGCCAAGCTGGTCGCTGATGTTCCCGAAGACGAGGCGGCGACGCAGGTCGGCGCCGAGGCCCTCACCGAAGAGGGCAAGATCATCGGCACCGTCGCCTACATGTCGCCCGAGCAGGCCGAGGGCAAGGCCGCCGACCATCGCACCGACATTTTCTCGCTCGGCATCATGCTCTACGAGATGGCCACCGGCGACCGGCCCTTCGTCGGCGATACCAAGCTGTCGATCCTGGCCTCGATCGTGAAGGACAAACCCCCGGCCATCATCGAGCGCAACATGGAGATGCCGCGCCACCTGTCGCGCATCGTCAAGAAGGCGCTCGAAAAGGACCTCAGCCGCCGCTACCAGTCGGTGATCGAGCTGCGCAACGACCTCATCGAGCTGAAGGAAGAGATCGACGCCGGCGTGCCGCTGATCACCGGCGCCACGCTGACTGACCCGGGGGCGATGGACGCTTACCGCGCCGCGCCGGAGGCATCGCCGTGGGGCAAGCGTATCGGCGCGGCGGGGATCGCTGTCGCGGTTGCGGCGTTGGCGTGGGCGTTCTTCGGCACTTCCGGAACTTCGCCGACCGGCCCGACCATCGGCGCGCTGCGCCAGTTGACCACGTCGTCGGGCGTCGACTTTGCCGGCACGATCTCGGACGACGGCGACTGGTTCGCCTTCACCCGGCGCGCCGACGACGGCTCCTTCAGCATCTTCCTGCAGAGCGTCGGCAGCCGTACACCGATCCACCTCGTCGACAATGGCGTGTCGCCCGCGTTTTCCCCCAACGGCGAGCGGATCGCTTTCAGCGGACGCCCGTTTCCGTCCGCCAACAGAGTGGTCGGCGGCGGCATTTCCACCATGGGACGAACCGGCGACGACATCCGCCGGCTCAGCGAACAGGGGTTCAACCCGGCGTGGTCCCCCGATGGAACGAAGCTCGTATACGCCGACGAGTTCGTCTCGTGGAACCCGTACACGCGCCAGCAAAACAGCAAGTTGCACATTCTCGGGATCGCCGGCGGGGCCCCGGTGACGCTGAACGTAACCGACGGTGTGCAACCAAGCTGGTCGCCCAACGGACACCGGATCGCATACTGGGCAAACATAAGCGGGCAGCGCGACATCTGGACGGTTCCTGCCGAACGCGGCGCCGACGGCACCGTGACCCAGGACGATGCGGTCGCCGTAACGGAGGACGAATATATCGACTACAGCCCCGTCTGGTCGCCCGACGGCGACTGGCTGTACTTCGCCTCGACCCGGGGCGGATCGATGGCCATCTGGCGGGTCGCGATCGACGAGATGAGCGGCGAGACGCTCGGCGAGCCCCAGCAGATCACTTCGGGCGGGCTGGGTGACCCCGGCATGATGAGCTTTTCTGCGGACGGGACGCGCCTGTTGTACAGCTTGATGCTGGCCCGGGGGAGCATCGTTGCCGCCGACTTCGATCCCGATGCCCTCGCCATCACGTCGGAGACAGTGCCGGTCGTGCAAGGCACCCGGCGCCTGAACAACCCGGACGTCACCATGGATGGCGCGATGATCACCTATCAAGCCGAGGGCGCCCAGCAGGATATTTTCGTCGCCGGGACCGATGGTGCGAACGAGCAGCAGGTGACCGACGACCTGTCCAAGGACTGGCAGCCACACTGGTCGCCCGATGGGCAGAAGATCGCCTTCTACACCAACTTCGGCGGTGACTACGAGATCTGGGTGATGAACCGCGACGGAACCGGGCGAACCCGATTGACGGACACGACGACGGGAGACGCCCCTCAGGCAACCGTCTGGTCGCCCGACGGAACGAAGATAGCAACCTTCATGAGCGACAACGACAAGACGTTCATCATCGACGCCGACAAGGCGTTCGACCAGCAGGTCGAGGACGTACTCCCACCGGTTCCGGGCGGCGACGGGAAGTTTCAACCCTCCGACTGGAGCCCCGACGGCAACTCCATCGTCGGGGCCGTCGACCCGGCGGAAGGAACAACCGATGCCGCCACGATCTGGCGTTTCGACATCGCAACGCGAGACTACGAGCTCCTCACCGAGGGAACCAACGCGGCCTGGATGGCCGATGGGCTACGGGTTCTGTTCCGCAACCCGGAAACGGGCGGATTCCATGTTGTGAATACGGAATCCAGATCGGTCCGATCCGTGAGGGTGCCGGAGGCGGCAACGATGGTGCTGTCTTACGACAACCTCCGTGCGTACTTCGTTCAGCTCGATGAAGAGTCCGACATCTGGTTGCTCGAGATCGGGCAGCAGTAGCGTGCGGCCGGGCCAGAGCTTGACTCCCACGGCCAAGTTTCTCCTCGTCGGCGCCGGTGCGGTCGTCGTGGCAGCGTGTTCCGCTCAGAGGTCCGACCCAACGTCCGTCACCTCCACCACGGAGCAGCCCAACATCATCGTCGTCATGGTCGACGACCTACGCTGGGACGAGATGGGCGTCGCCGGGCATCCGTTCCTGCAGACACCCAACATCGATCGGATCGCCGCCGAGGGCGTCCTGTTCCGCAACGCGTTCACCACCACGCCGATCTGTTCCCCGGCCCGCGGAAGCTTCCTGACCGGCCAGTACATCCATACCAACGGCATCATCGACAACACCGACCGCAGCGCCCGCAGCCATGA
>SMVB01093041.1_pt1 | contig 26270 bp, 20 predicted proteins | sample 2456461 | NCBI WGS metagenome assembly SMVB01 (sample SAMN11095934, study PRJNA526329) | marine sediment metagenome | biome: Marine sediment; feature: Surficial sediment; material: Deep marine sediment; isolation source: Hadal surficial sediment | place: Pacific Ocean | collected 2014-05 | depth...
AACACTCCGAACAAAACCAAGGGGACACACCAAGGTCCAAACGCGCTACTTCTTTCCCTCTTCTTTTTTCTTTTGAACCCAGGATTCCCAAGATTGACCAGAAGCCGTGTCTTTCCCGGAAAAAATAATGGCCGCGATATCGGCAAATGGAATAGTCATTTGGCCAGGTTTGTCAGTGGGAAAGAGCTCTAGATCGGCACGAGTGTCATTGTACGTCCGACCAAACACATATCCGACTATGGATTCTCCGGATTTGAGTTCAATGGTCACGTCTCCTCGATAATCGAAGGCTTGATCCACCACCAAAGACAACTCTTCGGCGGAAGCTGGCCGAAAGACCGACCCTTGCAGATTGTCTTCCTGCTTTTGGGAATGCTGATCCTGGGACATGATGGGGAAAATCAGAAACACAAAATGGTGAAAGAGTAGGTCACCTACGTCGCGTTGGGGAAGAGGGTGGCTTTCACCGTTCCAGCGAACCCTGACCAGGAACTAAAGGTATCTTCAACCGCAGTGGCCTCGTACCCGCAATGGACCATGCAATCCTTGCATTTTTCATTGCGTCCGGTCCCGTAGTTATCCCAGTCCGTCTCGTTAAGCAAGGTCGCAAAATCTGATACATAGCCGTCTTGTAATAAGTAACACGGCTTTTGCCATCCAAACACATTGTACGTGGGATTACCCCATGGCGTACATTGATAATCTCGCTTCCCCATTAAAAATTCCAAGAACAGGGGGGATTGATTGAACTGCCAGCTCCGTTTTCGATTGGTGAGAAGCTCTGAGAATAAATCGTGAGTTCGCTCACGCTTCAGAAAGCTATGTTGATCAGGCGCCTTATCATAACTATACCCAGGGGAGATCATCATGCCTTCAACGCCAAGATCCATCATTTCATCAAAAAAGGCTCGCACGCGTTGAGGGTTCGCATCGTTAAACAGGGTCGTGTTGGTGGTCACGCGAAATCCTTTTTTGAGAGCGGTTTTGATGGCTTTCACCGCGACTTCATACACCCCATCTCGACACACGGCAAGATCATGTTCATCCCGAAGTCCGTCCATATGGATACTGAACGTCAGATACTTGGAAGGCTGATATTCATCCATTTTTCGTTCAAGCAAAATAGCATTCGTGCAGAGATAGACGTATTTTTTTCGTTCAACCAAACCACGCACAATCTCCGACATCTCGGGATGAATAAGGGGCTCCCCTCCAGGGATACTGACAATCGGGGCACCACATTCATCTGCCGCGGCCCAACATTGTTCTGGCGTGAGCCGTCGATCCAATACATGATCGGGGTATTGGATTTTGCCACACCCGGCACAAGCCAAATTGCAGCGAAATATCGGCTCCAGCATTAACACTAACGGGTATCGTTTCACTCTCTTGAGCTTTTGAGCGATGACGTAACTGGAAACCGTCCACATTTGGGATATCGGTACAGCCATTTAACTCTCCTCAGAAATGTATCGGGCAGACAATTATTCAAAAAACATTGACAACAACTACGGGATCTTAACACTCGGACAGAAAGGAGTCCATTTGAACTCTGTTAGGAACAGGAAGATGAAAAATCAGCTACTTCGCACCCGGAACCCCAACGCTCCACCTTACATCAACCAAGGTGGTTGGAGGCGCCGAGCGGGTTCGAACCGCTGAATCGCAGTTTTGCAGACTGCTCCCTTAGCCACTTGGGTACGGCGCCACAGTCGGCATTATAACGACGCCCCTAAACTCTGACAAGGATGCTAATGAAGGACCAACACCCTCGACTCATGTCCGTACTATCGCTATCCTTTGGGTAAAATAGGAAGTTCTCGACTGGACCCTAAGGGAGACAAAGCCTCCTCAAAATCAGGCAAAGAGGCGAGAGAGGCCGACGTTTCCTCATCTGTTTCCAAGGCCATGCGTTCAACTTCTTCTACCAACAAATCTACAAGCTCTTCAGAGGGAACCTTTTTGACAAGCTTCCCCTTTTTGAACAAAATGCCCATCCCTTGTCCACCGGCAATCCCTATATCAGCTTCCTTGCCTTCCCCTATGCCATTGACCACACATCCTAAAACAGAAACATTGAGCGGCTTGGTGATATGCCCCAATCGTTTCTCTAACTCATTGGCCATTCGTACCACATCAATTTCCACTCGCCCGCACGTTGGACAGGCAATGACGTTCACCCCGCGATGCCGCAATTCCAGCGATTTGAGAATCTCAAAACCCACTTTCACTTCTTCCACTGGATCGGCGGCCAGTGATACTCTCAACGTATCGCCTATTCCTTGAGAAAGCAGCCACCCCAGACCAACGGAGGATTTGACGGCTCCAGTCGTGGCGGTCCCAGCCTCTGTTATGCCGATATGGAGAGGGTAATCCGACTGATGAGAAAACAGCCAATACGCATCGACGGCCATATGCACGTCAGAGGCCTTTAGCGAGACTTTCATATTCGTGAACCCGGCATCCTCAATCGCATGGACGGCATTGAGGGCCGACTCGGCTAGGGCTTCGGCAGTTGGGTAGCCATATTTTTCGAGGAGTGGACGTTCAAGAGATCCACCGTTGACGCCCACGCGAAGAGGAATTCCATTGTCGGTCACTGCTTGTAGCACTTCGGCCATCTTCCACCAAGGCCCAATATTCCCAGGATTGATTCTCACGCAATCCACGACTTTCGCAGCAGTGAGAGCCAGTCGATGGTCAAAGTGAATATCGGCAATAAGCGGAATGGAGATTTGTGATTTTATCGAGGATAAGGCATTGGCCGCCTCATTATCAGGGACGGCCACCCGAACCAATTCGCAACCAGCTTGTTCGAGCTGGTGGATCTGCTCCACCGTCGCTTTCACATCGCGGGGGTGAGGGATCGTCATGGATTGAACCGAGATGGGTGCCCCACCACCAATTTTGACTGAACCGATTTGGATGGACTTGGTCTGACGCCGTGTGATGTGCATGTGGGACGCCGCGTTAAGACAGTGAGGTCAGTACGGGTTGGGTCGAGACCTTGTCGAGCAATTGTTTGGCCTGTTGGTAAATACCATCAGCGGTTATCCCGTATTTTTCCCGGAGTAAATCCTGTGGTCCCTGCTCTATAAACCAATCCGGCAGACCAAGACATTTGGTTGGTAAATTGATAATCCCTTCATCGGAGAGAAACTCCAGAACTGCTGAGCCGAATCCGCCCATTCGCGAAGACTCTTCAATCGTTAACAAACATTTGACCTGTTGTGAAACCTCCCGGATGAGCTCGCCATCCAACGGTTTCACAAACCGAGCATTAATGACCGCTGCGGAAATGCCTTCCTGTTCTAATCGTTCCGCGGCCTCGACGGCTTTATGGACGGTGATCCCAATCGCCACGAGGGCAATATCGTGACCCGATTGCAACAATTCGCCTTTTCCCAATGGCAAGGCTTCAGGCTCCGGGTCCATGGGCACCCCCACCACCGACCCTCGGGAGTAACGAACCGCGGTCGGCCCGTTGGTCGTCAAACACGTTTTCATCATATGCTGCAATTCATTTTCATCCTTTGGCGCCATAATCGTCATGTTGGGCACATGTCGAAGATACGCAAAATCAAATGCACCATGATGTGTGGTGCCATCTTCTGCCACCAACCCACCACGATCAATACAAAACGTCACGGGAAGGTTTTGTGTGGCAACATCATGAACTATTTGATCATACGCCCTTTGGAGAAAGGTCGAATAAATCGGGATGACTGGACGCATTCCCTGGGCTGCTAATGCAGCGGCAAAAGTCACGGCATGTTGCTCGGCAATGCCTACGTCATACAACCGATCGGGAAAGGCTTTTTCGAAGGCACCCAAGCCGGTGCCTTCACACATGGCTGCAGTAATGGCCACAATCCGTTTATCCGCTGTAGCCAACTTCACTAAGGTCCCCATAGCCACGGAACTATAGGAGGGCCTGGAAGACTTCTTCCTTGGCTCTCCTGTCTGAATATCAAATGGCGAACAGGCATGAAACCACACAGGATTCTTCATGGCCGGTTCGTAACCTAGACCTTTTTGGGTCACAAGATGCAACAGAGTTGGGCCTTTGAGCTTGAGGACATTTTCCAACATTGGCAAGAGGTGCTCAAAATTGTGGCCGTCCAGGGGACCAACATAGCGAAACCCTAATTCCTCGAAAAACAGTCCTGGCAAGACCAAGCCCTTAGCCAACTCTTCCGCACGGATGGCCAGTTTCTTGACCGGCTCCCCTATTTTAGGAATGGAGCCCAAGATCTGTGAGGTCTCTTTTTTGAGTTTGGAATAAAATTCTCCAGTGATTGTTCGATTGAGATACGCGGAGATTGCTCCAACATTTTTGGAAATCGACATTTGATTGTCATTAAGAATTACCACGAGGTCTTTCTGCAAATCTCCCGCTTGCTGCATCCCTTCCAGCGTCAACCCCGAAGTCAGCGCCCCATCCCCAACCACGCACACGACCTTATGCGACTGGCCTTTTTGCTCACGGGCTTCCATAAACCCAACGGCAGCAGACACACCAGTTCCAGCATGGCCCGCGTTAAAAGTATCATATGAACTCTCTTCGCGTTTACAGAACCCGCTCATCCCGCCGAACTGGCGAATGGTATGAAACTGTTCACGACGACCGGTCAACAGCTTGTGGGTATAGGTTTGATTGCTGGTATCCCAGACAATGAGATCCTCGGGCGTATTCAGCAAATAATGCAGGGCCACCGTCAACTCAACCACGCCAAGATTGGACGCGAGGTGTCCTCCGACATTGGCAATCACCGGAATAATCTGCTGGCGAATCTCTTCGCAAAGCTGCGGCAATTCTTCAGGAGTCAGTTTTTTAAGATCAGCAGGGCTTTCGATCTTATTTAGGAAAGACATATTCAATACCTCTTTTTGGAATTTCATTCAGGTGGGGCTTGCCAGGAAATCTAGAGCAAAACACTTAAACTTCGCACACTTAGATTCGACTGTCAAGAACACACCATGGCATGGCAACGTCAAAACATCGAGCCTAAACAGACCTTCAATAAAATTGGAATCCCCCAAAATTACCGGCCTGCTCTTTCCTCACCCTGAGCCAGGACCTGAGAGAAAATAACTTTGACATCTTGCATCCAATCTTCGGGCCATCTTTGAACGGACCTCAATCGAAAAACCCTCCACATAGCTGTGCTAGGCCTCGGGGTTTTCTCAATCGTTCCGTCCAAATCTGACCCAAATCTTGGCGCGATATTGTCCAAGTTATTTTCTCTCAGGTCCTAACTCCTTGAGAAGGCTTAACGCTTCGGGCTTATGATGGTGAGACCACGCATAGACTCCACGGGGCGATTGCGTGTTGGTGACCCATAACAATTGTTCCTTTGCAGCTTGTACTCGGCCTTGCTTCAAATATAATTTTCCTAAATTTACACGAGCATGGGTATAGTGAGGATCAGCGGCAACGGCCCGTTCCAGGTACACAATGGATCCTTCCGCATCTCCTCCCAAAAACCACGGCAAACCATCAAGAATCATTCCCATCATATGCAAGGCTGGGGCATGCGTTGGCGCTAATTCGAGGGATTGTTCAACATGCCCGATAATTTCTGGAATGAGGAAGGCCGAGACCAGAACCCCTCGAAGCTGGGCAATATGACCAAGGTTGGCCGCATAGAGAAAATGAGCATGGGCATGCTGTTGATCAAGAACCAAGGCTTGTTTGGCAAAATCCACGCCCGTTTGGTACGCCTCCAATCGCCTGGGTGTCTCGCTGTACAAATCATCGCCCGCATCAAGGTAGGTGCTGGCCAATTGTATCAACAGATTAAGATTTTCTGGTGACGATGAATGTGTCTGATGTAATGCTTCTAGCTGATTTTTTAGAGACGCTGGGTAGCCCACTTCTTTTGAAGCGAGCGGATTGGAATGCCCGGTTGCAGGTAGACACAGACTCACGCCCAACCCCAATAGACACCAGCAAACCCATTGAAACCTCATAACACTAGCCGATGACGCAGAAGAGAAATTATTTCGCTGTTTTTTTAGCGATTTTAGAACGAAGTTTATCCAGAAGACCCTGAAATCCAGTCGCTTTAATGATCCGGGAAAACTGTCCACGGAAATTCTTGACTAAACTGACTCCGTCGATGACCACATCATAGACACGCCATGAGCTAGACTTCTTCAGAAGGCGATAATCAATCGGTATGGTAAGCTTTTTCGAAATGACCTTCGTCTGGACCTCCGCGAATTTTCCTTTGCGGCGCTCCTTAATATACTCCACCTGCTCTCCTGTGAATCCATCGACATTTCCGGTATATGTATTCGACAGGAATTGTTGGAATAATTCGACGAACTCCTGTTGTTGGGTCGCATTCAACTTTTTCCATTCACGGCCTAGTGTGCGTTTGCCCATTTCTGCATAGTCAAAACGTTTGGCCATCACCTGTTCCAGAGCTGCGCGACTTTCATCGGCATACTCAGGTTGTTTGAATTTTTCATCACCAAGAATAACCAACACCTGATCGATCGTTCCCTTGATCGCTTCGGTTGCTGAACCCGATTCTACGGCCATCACAGAGCCTTGATACATGAACAACACAAAAAGACACGCCAGCAAGGACAAAACGGGGAAACGCTTCCCTCTGCAAAGAGAAGTGACCTGGTCATACCACGCGTGTCTCATTGCCTGTTTCCTTCCATTGAAAGGCTAATAATATGTCGGGGCATCTTTAGTAGGGTGTTGAAAAAGCATTCCCTGAGTCTTTCCGAAGGGCCTGCCCCCTTATTCCACATTCCCGTGAATGAATTGACTCATCCCCTGCGCAATGTCAATACCAGCTTCCAGATCTTGAATCGTCTCACTAGGAGCCTGTCCGAGATTAGCAATCGTCACGAGGATGTGCGGGTTTGAGTCAGATGTTTCGATCGTGTGAGGCGAATAGTGGGACTATTCAACGAAAAGGATCGGAAAATCTGGCCAAATCCCGCACATCCGCAGTAGATTCGGCTAATCTCGGACAGGCTCCTAGGTCGTAGAGCCTCCCATGCACCACCGGGCGACAGGTTACTCCTTCACGAAAATAAATTCTCGTCCCGCTGGATATTTTGTATTGAGAGTTCCTTCGAAGGCGCCATGGCAATAATTTTACCATGTTTCAGCATCGCAACCCAGTCAGAGATGGGGAAAATTTCAGGAATCTCGGCTGCCCATAGCGGCACACCGCCGTGAGCACCACAACACACGTGGACGTAAAGCCGATGAAAGGCAGTTATTCGATAGTCTAGTCAACCCGAAATGGAGGACGGACCGTCCAAGCGAGGGCATTGACGAGAAACAGAACCATATCCCCCACATTTCGAATAAGGACTACCGCGCATTCGCCAATACAAGTAATCCAAGCTGCTGTTCCTCAGGGTTCGCATCACCCTTGAGACGAGTCATGTTCCTGTTGTCCCAGATAGAGAAAAAACGTATCAAAAAAACTTGTGAGTTGTCGAGAGGCCACCTTCATCTGTTGTCGCAGTCGAAACAACTTGGCCCAATGCGCAGGCTGACTGATAATTCGCCACGCCCCTCGCACCCACGTCGACGGGGAAAGAAAAAGATTAAATTCCTCAGGCAGGTTCTCATCCTTGAGATCGGAGACCGTTCGAATCACAAGAAACGGAATCTTCTGTTCAGTCGCCCTCTCGGCAATCCCGGCACTTTCCATATCAAGGGCACTAGCTTGAAATGTCTCGGCAATGGCACGCTTCTCAGATACCGACCACACAATCCACGGAACCGTCACCAATACACCAGAAACCAAGGAAGGCTGAATCACCTCGACAACCTGACTGGCAATCCGGTGATATTCTACACTACAGGGAAAAGACGACAACCCTACACGTTCAGCCGTATCGAAAGATTTCAAAGCCACAGTATGGGGGAGAACAAGAGCGCCAATGCATGAGGGGATGAGCGCCCCGGCAAATCCAGAGGAAATAGCCAGGTCCCATTGACTAGCGCCCAACACTTCTCCACCGGTTGTGAGGGCGTTCTGAATCCCCACCCCCGTCTGAATCAATGTGACAGAGACGTGTGAGGTTTCCGCCGTGTAACAGCGAACCCCACCCATTTTCGCAACTCGACCTCCAGGCAACGCTCGTTGTATGGCATGACATTCCCAACGAGTGGCAGCAAAAATAGCGATCCTGTGCAGGAGGTACTCCAGACGTGATGAGGATGGTGAGAGTATGGCGATTGCAACAATCGCGAGACGTTATTAGGGTTCGCGCAAGAATCACTTCCCCTGTTTGGGTGCTGAAACGCCTGTCTGGCAAGGCGCGAGAACTGCGAATACTCCCTGTATGGAAAGGACGAGCAACGCCGCCAGACTGGATGGATCGACGCCCAAACAGGGGAAGTGATTCTTGCGCGAACCCTTACTGACTTCTGGCTAGTTGTGCTGCGTGACGTAACTCGGTGGCTCGTGTGTGGCCGTGACTTCGAACATTCCGGTACATCGCCAGCGCCCACATGGGAAAATATTTACTGTATCCATGATAGCGAAGGTAAAACGCACGTGGGAACCCGGTTCCTGTATGAAACGATTCATGCCACGTCCCATCATCTTGCTGGTGGTGGAGCAAGTAGTTCACTCCTCGCACGACATTTAAAGAATCGGCGACCCCAGCCGCCAGTAACGCCATCAGCGCCCAAGCCGTTTGGGAAGCCGTACTTTCACCTTCGCCAGACCAGGACGGCTCAGCATACGACATGCACAACTCGCCCCACCCGCCATCGACATTCTGTTTGGACTCTAGCCACGCCACGGCCCTTTGAATCCAGGGTGCGGACATGTCTTCACCGATAGCCTCAAGACCAGCCAACACACACCAGGTACCGTATAAATAATTCACGCCCCAACGGCCATACCAACTGCCATCGGCTTCCTGCTCATTTCTGAGAAATTGCAAAGCCGGCGCTACCGCAGGGTGGGATTGGTCGTACCCTAAGGTTCCAAGCATCTCGAGACAGCGCCCGGTCAAATCAGCAGTAGGCGGATCAAGCAACGCCTGATGATCGGCAAAGGGAATTTTATTGAAAATCAGCCGGTCATTGTCCTTATCATAGGCACCCCATCCCCCATTCGAGCTTTGCATAGCCAATGTCCATTGGCTCCCTCGGCTAATCGCATCGTCGGCATCCGCAGGGTAGCAGGATTCGAGTTTCGTCAAGGCGGTGACCACGGCAGCTGTATCATCGACATCGGGATACCATTCATTTTCGAATTGGAAATACCACCCGCCGGGTTTTGCTGAGGGCGCAGACACAATCCAATCTCCGACCGACGACGTTTGACAGGAACGCAACCAGGCCGCGCCATTGGTCAGAACGGGGTGATCCAAAGGAAGTCCTCGTTCAATGAGCGCATTCAAGGTCAAGGCCACATCCCAGACCGGAGAATGACAAGGTTGCAAGTGCAACCGATCAACCCGTTGCCCATTTTCAGTCACCGGCGTTTCAACCTCCAAGGCTTCGATTTCTCGCAAGGCTTTGGCGATGAGGGGGTGCGTCGTGGGATAGCCAAGCGCACGCAATGCAAAAATAGAATTTGCCATGGCGGGATAGATCGCGCCAATTCCGCCATCACCCTCCATGTGCTCCAGCATCCACACCTCAGCTGTTTTCACCGCCTTCTTGCGTAAGGAGACAATGGGATACCGTTCATAAATTTTGAGAATTCCATCGACCCAGACAAAGAAGTTTCGCCAACTGATCCAGGCTCGATCTTTTTCGAACGGTGGTTCGGTTCGATACCGAACCTGTTCACGAGGAATGAGATACAGCTCGTCAATGCCTTCTTCGGAAGATACGTCGCAGGACCGTCTACAGGCGAAAATGATCAACAAAGGAACCATGACGGCTCTGGACCAATAGGAAACCGCATAGATATTAAAATAGAACCACTTAGGAGCCAGAATAATTTCTGGCGGCATACTCGGGATACCTCGCCAATCATATTGTCCAAACAGCGCCAGCGTGATCTTGGTAAATACATTTGCCGACACCACGCCGCCCTTTGCCAAAATGGCCTCTCGGGCCTTTTGCAGACATGGATCCTCTGGCGACAGTCCAGCTAATTTCAGTGCAAAATAGGCTTTGACTGAAGCACTGATATTGAGAGGACCCCCGTTATAAATGGGCCATCCCCCATCGTCCAATTGGGTATGTTGCAAATATCGAACGGCTTTGGCTTCCCGCTCAGCATCAACAAGACCAAGATACCGGCGAAGCATGAGGTACTCCGAGGTCAAAGTCGAATCGGCTTCCAATTCTTCAACCCAAAATCCTTCAACAGGATCTTGTTGTCGTAGTAACCAGGTTTCACTACGTTGCAAGGCCTCTTCGAGAGACTCGGCATGACCTACCGTAGAATGGGAGGATCGACCTTGTGATATTTCACTGGCCGGTTTGGGATTCGGATTATCTGAAACGAGTTTGAGGGAAGGACTCTTGCGCTTCCGGCGACGAGACTTCAAGCCTGCGGGAACGGAGGAGAAAAAGCTCTCAGACAACCGTTCCAGAAGATTCTTAAACAAATCCATATTTGAAACGTATGTTCGCTGGTAATGAGAGAGTAGGGTTGCTAAGAACAACCACGAAATCAACTACATACGGACAGAAAGAGACACCGATGGTCCTACGCCTGGTGGCTTATAACAAAGGGGTAGAAGAAGTGTCAAGGAAAATAGGTCTACCGTCGGTTTGCGATGGAAAGGCAAGGACTAGCCAGCCCATTGGATCAGGCTCGACATCAATTATTGTTGGGTGATAAGGCCTTCGTCGAACAATACAAGCACGAGAAACACCCCGAAGCACTACGGGAAGTCTCGAAAGGCCAGAGACGATCCGTCGCTTTGTCGCCCAAGGATTGTCAACAACGTTCTCAGAGTAGAAATGAGCGATGGGCCGTGTGTATCGATTCGATGTGTTCACGATGGCCAAGGTCAGCAATCATTTTGGAGTACACGATACGACGATGAGCCGAGCCATGCGAGGAATTGAAAGAGCCAAGGGGAATGTGAGAACTGTTCCCAGTTCCTGACCTTAGGGTTCGTGGTACAAACCGACAAAATTTTCGCGTTCAGGACGAGACGTCGTTGACCACATTGACCAACATTTTGCCTTCATTAATGGTCCAGACATCACAGGTAGGATCTCCATCAATGTTCCCGATCGCGACAGCCGTAAAGCCAGAACCCGAAACGGCATCAAGCGTGGAGGCTGTACAGCCTGGTGGGAGAGTCCCTAAACTCGTATTGCCCAATTCATAATAGTAATGAGACACTCCATCCAATCCAAAACCAATCGCATCAAAATCGTCCACATATGTATTGTGTTCCACAAAATACGCAATTTCAGTGGTATGAATATACACCAAATTCATCTTGGCTTCAGATTGCTTGGCTTTCGCCTGCAATTTGGAAAACTGAGGAATGGCAATAGCCGCCAACACACCGATAATGGCCACCACGATCATCAGTTCGACTAAACTGAACCCTCGTTGATGGTGAAACATATTGGTCATGCGACTCTCCTTTGGATCGATGTTCAGAATTTGGCGAGGGTGGCCCTGCGCTGACAGCTCATTAGACCTTAAAATTGATCGACACCTTCCTACTCAACTTAACCACCAAGACTTCCAAGCCAACGAACAATCAGCAAGACTACAAGACAACACTACTCAGCATAGTGCCTCACTTGTGGCTGTGGAGGTAACTCGCTGCCAGCTTCAAGTGGCTCTCCGAATCCCGCATCTCGAAAACGATCTTGGAGTTTCCCATTCGTCGGGTCCAATTCGATCGATCGTAACCAAGACTGCTTGGCTTTATCACGGTCATTCTGTAAAAGATAGATTTCTCCCATATGCTCAAAAATTACCGGGTCATCCTTGACCAACTCAGCCGCACGTTTTATTTCGACAAGAGCATCCTGCACCCGACCAATTTTAAACAGGGCCCATCCCAGACTATCGACATAATATCCATTGTTTGGTTTGAGCGCGACGGCTCGCTGGGTTAACGCCACGGCTTGTTCAATATTCACTCCTCGATCGGCATAGCTATATCCGAGATAATTGAGCGCATCGCCATGGTCTGGATTGAGTTCCATCACCGCTTCCATTTCCCGAACCACATCAGGAAAGCGTCCTAACTTGTCATAGGCGGCTCCAAGGTTAAATCTCAGATCCACATTTTTGGGATGGCGCTCCAATCCCACCTCAAACGTTTCCATGGCCATCCTGTGTTGTTCGGATTGAGTATACGTGAGGCCTAACAAAAGATGCGGTTCAGCATTTCCCGGATTCAGTTCGATGGCTCGACGAAGATGCGGCACGGCCTCTTCAAACCGCTTGAGTCGATACAAGGCATAGCCAAGATGAATACGGCTATCGTAAAAGGTTGGATCCAAGTCAATGTTCGTGTGATAGACCTGAATGGCTTGGTCGAGTTGATCAACCTGCACATGAAGCAATCCCAAGTAATCTCGAACTTGGAGCTTTGAGGGGTAAGCCTCCACGATATTTGTCATTTCCTCAATCGCTCGGGGGACATCCTCCATCTCCGCAAACACCAGCGCCCGACGCACTTGAGCATTCAGATTATCGGGGGCATTCTTAATCATAAATTCCAACGCTTGTAAAGCCCGGTCAAACTCTTTTTGCCGAAGCAACAGTCGTACCAGATCTTGCCGAAACTTTTTGTGATGAGGATTCACATCAGCCAGATACTCTTCCAACACGACTATGGCTTCCGTCACCTGACCATCCGCCTCAAGCAATTGGAATAATTCCCGGTGCGCCCGCTCAAAACGTGGCGCACGCAGGATGGTCTTTCGATAATATTCTTTGGCCTCATCTCCCTTCCCTTGCGCCTGATTGATCTTTCCTAAATAGAAATATCCAATCGATACGTGGGGAGCCAACTCAATGCCTCGCGCGAACATATCCTCCGCCTCAACAAGCTGCTTCCCTTGGAATAAGAAAATACCTTTTTCCACGTAGCTTTGTGGCCGTTCAGAATTTCTTTCAATCGCATGATCGAACAGGGCCAGAGCACGATCCTGCTTGCCAGCACCTGCAAACATTTTGGCCATCTGCGTCAAAATCCTAGCATCATCAACCGTTCTCGCGTCTATTTGCTCTAACAGGTTTACGGTTTTCTGGATGTTTCCGGATGTGAAGTGGAGGCTCGCCATCTGAAACCGCAAAAACGCGGAATCCGGATCAAATTGCAGACCAGCGCGGTAGTGCTCGAGGGCTTCGGGAAATTCCTCAGCCAGCTCGGCCATGTACCCTTGAAGGAAATGATAGTAGGCCAGCGGGGGAAGCACCTGCTCGGGTGAGACAGCTTCAGCCACAAATTCAGTTTTGGGGTCGGGCACGGCCGCACAGGAAACCACGGCTAAGGGAATCACGAGCAGCGTGACGAGTAGACGTTCTTGCCATCCCCTTGGCGTTCGATTCATGCGCGCCGGAGAACATACCCAATGGAACATGTCAGGATACCTCAAAATGGATTCGGGGTTCCGTGAGGACCTGAGAGAAAATAACTTGGACATCTCGCATCCAATTCTTCGGGCCATCTTTAGAACGGACCTCAATCGAAAAATCCTCCACATCGCTGTGCTATGTCTCGGGTTTTCCTCAATCGTTCCGTCCAAATCCGACCCAAATCTTGGCGCGATATTGTCCAAGTTATTTTCTCTCAGGTCCTTAGCTGACTTCTCTCGTCTCGAGATCGACAAATTTGGCATAGCGTTGGTGGAACAATAGCTGACGATCACCGGTTGGTCCATTCCGATGTTTCCGCACAAGGATATCCGTGATGCCTTTTTCCTCTGTATCAGGATTATATACCTCATCGCGATAAATGAACATCACCACGTCCGCGTCTTGTTCAATAGCTCCGGATTCCCGCAAGTCAGAGAGAACCGGTCTTTTATCTGTCCGATTTTCCACGGCCCGGCTCAACTGGGAGAGCGCGATTACAGGAATGTTCAACTCCTTCGCCAAGGCTTTCAGGGATCGACTAATATCGGAAATTTCTTGCTGGCGAGACTCCGAATCACTGCGACCCTGCATCAATTGCAAGTAATCGATAATCAACAGGTCAAGCCCGTGCTCAGCCATCAAACGCCGGGCTTTCCCTCGCATTTGCTGGACGGTTAAGGCCCCGGAATCATCGATAAAAATCTTGGCCCGTTCCAACCGATCAGCAGCCGTGCACAGAGAGACCCAGTCTTTTTCCGTCAATTGCCCAGTCCGCAATGCATGAGAATCCAAATAGGCCTGGGAACTCAGCATGCGCAGGACCAACTGCGCCTTGGACATTTCCAGACTGAAAATCCCAATCGACTTTCCCGCACGAATGGCCGCATGCTCAGCTATACTCAGAGCCAAACTGGTTTTTCCCATGCTGGGACGGCCGGCAATAATAATGAGGTCGGATGCCTGAAACCCTGCGGTGATATCGTCCAAGACCTTGAAGCCCGTTGGCACACCTGTGATTTTTTCCTTCTTATTATATAACCGATCGACAATGTCGATGCTTTCCTTAATGATTTGATTCACGGGAACGAAGGAACGGCCCAACCGCCCCTGTGCCAATTGAAAGATTTCCCGTTCGGCATATTCCAACAGATCGTCGGATTGCCCTACTTCCTCATAGCCTCTGGTCACCACTTCGGTGGCCGTCCGAATCAAACCACGCAATAAGGCTTTTTCCCGGACGATTTTACAGTGATATCGGATATTCGAGGCACTCGGAACAGCCTGAACCAACTCGGCCACATAGGCCCCGCCCCCCACCTGTTCGAGCTGCCCTTTGGATTTTAGCTGCGCGGTCAGCGTGATTTGATCCACAACTTCATTCGAATCAGACAGTTCCACCATCGCATGATAAATCATACGGTGGGCCCCTCGATAAAAGTCTTCTTCCATGATCACCTCAAACGCTTTGCTCAATGAGGAATTGTCCAACATAATTGCGCCGAGAACCGATTGCTCGGCATCGAGATTTTGCGGTGGAAGGCGAAGGTCGGATAAGTCAGACTGAGGCATGTTTTTCCTTCTTGATCAAGTCAGGTAAATCTTCAAGTCGAAGTGTCCGTTGTGATTTCCCCCCTACACCCATACGAATAGCCACAACGTCTTGAGCTTTCATGCGAGGTTGTCCTGCCAGTACAAGCCATCCCACGGAGGACTCATTGGCTCGTTGACGAGCAATACGATTCTGAGTAGAAGTGGTTTTGGCCAATGTCTCCTGTAGCACTGTAATGCCTTGAGATCGAAGAAATTGGGCTACCTTAAAGGCAGATCCATATCGGCTGAGTGGCGACATCAGCAGAACCGACGATAGAGAAAAATTCGAGGCATTTTTGACATGATCCAAGGCATGAAAAATACGATCAATATCCAATGCAAAGCCCGTGGAGGGAAGGTCTCGGCCAAAACGCCCAATAAGGTGATTATACCGCCCTCCACCACCCAGTTCACATCCGACTTTCCCGGAAAACACATCAAAGACCAATCCATCATAGTAATCAAATCCACGGAATTCACCGAGGTCCAGCAAGAGATGATCCTGAATCCCGGTGGCTTCGAGCAACCGATACACTTGGGTAAGCCGTTCAATAGGTTTAACTAACCGCTGATCTCGACCCGCAACCTTGCGGCCCCATTCTAATACCTCTTCCCGCCCATAACGGCCAGGAGCCTCGAGAATAGCCCGAGCCAATGTCGATGGCACCCGTTCCGATTTGAGAATTCCTTCTAGATTCGGCAGGTCTTTTCGAGCTGCCGCGATTTCCGCTTGTTTTTGTCCTTGAGCAGACATGCCGGATTTTGCCAGCAGTGCATGGTAAAACCCGACATGGCCCAGCGAAATTTTGAAGTCGGCCAACCCCAGTGTTTTCAAGGATTCCACGAGGAGTGTGAGGATTTCGGCATCCATCGAGGCCTCATCAACTCCAATGAGTTCGACCCCAAGCTGAAATACTTCACGTTCTCGTCCCGCATGTTCCGGCTCATAGCGAAACACCGTGGTGCGATAGCACAACCGAAGAGGGAGGCCTTGACCCGCCATGCCCATGGCCACAATCCTGGCAATTTGGGCTGTGACATCAGGGCGAAGCACGAGAATCCGTCCCGTGGTCCAATCCGCAAACTTGTAACATTTCTCCAGAGTTTCGGCTGGCAACCCAGCTGAAAGAACATCAAGGTATTCAAAGGTCGGCGGAATAATTTCGCGATATCCCCATCGGGAAAAGCCTTCGAAGATTGTGGCTTCAAGATGGCGGACCCGTTGTGAGGCCTCGGGCAACAGCGTGGCCATGCCCATGGGAATGAGGGATCGGGCTGACCCCTCCATGAGGAAGGATTGGCGTTCCACGGATTGGTGTTGACGACGTGCCATGGAACGTATCAGTTGGCTATGGAGCCCGAGTCAGATCAACCAGACGCACGGACAGAATATCTTGTTCCTGTTTTATCGTCTCAATAATCTCCGGAGACGGCGGATCATCCAAGCCAATAATGAGCAAGGCATTCTCCCCCTTTTTGGCTCGAGCACATTGCATGCGAGCAATATTCACGTTTTGTTCTCCGAGAACACGTCCCACCGTTCCAATAACCCCAGGGCGATCGACATTGTAAATCATCAGCATATAGCCCTCGGGAATCACTTCCACGGGATAGGCATTACTCTCGACGATACGAGGATCTTTCTTATGATACAGCGTCCCAGCCAGTGTATGGGTTTGCTTCCCAGCCTCCACATGAATTCGAATAAGACTGGTATATTCTCCAGCATCACTGCCTTTAATCTCTTTCACTTCGATTCCACGTTCTTTTGCAATAAAGGGTGCATTAACTGAATTCACGACACTTTCCAAAATTGGCGCCAACAGTCCTTTGAGAACCGCCACGGTCAATGGAGCCAGAGATAAATTGGCCACCTCTCCACAATACTCAACCGTGACCCGTTCGATACCGCCATCGATGAGCTGCGACTGAAAAAGCCCCATGCGTTCGACAAGAGCCAGATACGGTAGCAACTGAGGGAGAACTTCCGGTGGGACCGAAGGAACGTTCACAGCCCCACGAGCCACGCCTTTCTTGAAATAATCAACAAACTGTTCGGCAATCCCGACGGCTACGTTTTCCTGAGCCTCTTCCGTCGAGGCGCCAATGTGCGGAGTACAAATAAAGTTCTCCAACGTCAGCAGCGGGTGATCGGGCTTAACCGGCTCCTCTTCAAACACATCAAACGCAGCGGAAGCCACCTTCTTGCTTTGCAAGGCCTCAAATATATCCTTCTCATTGACGATTCCGCCTCGGGCACAATTGACGATCATCACCCCATCCTTCATCTGCTGAAAAGCTTTGGCATTAATGATCGACCGGGTTTCATTCGTCAGCGGAGTATGGACAGAAATAATATCGGAACGGCGAAAGAGTTCGGGTAATTCCACGGCTTCAATGCCCAGCTCTTTTGCCCGCTCGGGAGCGAGAAACGGATCATACCCAATAACGTTCATGGATAAGCCCTGTGCCAGTTTGGTCACTACGGTACCTATCTGCCCAAGACCAACAAGTCCCAGTGTCTTGTTGTACAACTCCGCTCCCATGAATTTACTTTTTTCCCATTTGCCCGCCTTGGTCGAGGCCGTGGCTTGAGGGATTTTTCGGCTCATCGCCACCATCATCGCAATCGTGTGTTCAGCCGTCGTAATGGTATTCCCACCTGGCGTATTCATGACAACAATGCCTCGACGAGTCGCGGCCTCTTTGTCGACGTTATCCAAACCGGTCCCGGCCCGACCGATAATTTTGAGCTGAACCCCGGCCTCAATCACATCAGCCGTCACCTTGGTAGCCGAACGAACGATGATGCCGTCATAGGCTTTGATTTCTTGGAGCAATTCTTCCTTGCTCAACTTGGTTTTCACATCAGCCGTAAATCCGGCTTGTTGCAGGACTTCCACACCTCGTGGCGACAAACTATCACTGATCAAAATTTTCATTGGGAATTCCCTACGCTTTCCGTTTTTCAAAATCCGCCATATAGTCGATGAGCGCATCCACACCGGCTTCCGGCATGGCGTTATAAATACTGGCACGCATACCGCCCACTGAACGATGCCCTTTGAGTGTCGTCAACCCTGTTGCCTCGGCACCGGCCAGGAACTCCTTATCCAACTCGGCATTGGCCAACACAAACGTCACATTCATCCAGGATCGAGAAGATTTCTCCACAGGATTACTATAGAAGCTGGAACCATCAATGGCCGCATACAGCTTCTTGGCCTTACGCTCGTTGATCGCTCCCATGGCCGAAAGACCACCCTGTTCTTTCATCCATTTAAAGACCAAACCCGCCAAATAGATGGCATAGGTCGGCGGCGTATTCAGCATCGAATCGGCTTCAGCTTGTTGGGCATAATCATACACGCTAGGCGTGATGGGAAGAACATCGCCAATAAGATTATCCCTCACGATGACTAAGGTCACCCCTGCCGGGCCAATATTCTTTTGAGCGCCAGCATAAATCAACCCGAATCGACTCACATCAATCGGCCGAGACAAAATCGTCGAGGAAAAATCCGCCACCAGTGGTACATCACCGACATTTGGCACCCAGTGGAATTCCACTCCCTCAATCGTCTCGTTTGGCGTGTAGTGCACATAGGCCGCATCTTGGCTCAACGACCAGCTTTCAAACGGCGGGATCGTGGTAAATTTATCGCCTTCCGAAGAGACCGCGACATTCACGGTGCAATACTTCTTAGCCTCGCTGATGGCCTTTTTCCCCCAGGCACCCGTCCAGATGTAATCGGCTTTGGTTTTCCCACGTAGCAAGTTCATGGGAATCGTGGCGAACTGGGTCGAAGCGCCTCCCTGCAAAAAGAGGACTTTATAATTGTCCGGGACTCCCAATAGGTCACGGACATCTTTTTCAGCCTCGGCATGCACTGAAACAAACTCTTTGCCCCGGTGGCTCATCTCCATAATAGAGGCACCAACCCCATGCCAATCCGGCAATTCTTCTTGGGCCCTTTTCAGCACAGCCTCTGGTAACATCGCCGGGCCAGCACTAAAATTATATTTCCTCGCCATTAAATAAGTTCCCCTGGGTCAATGAACCTTGAAAATTCGTGAATCGCCTGAAACTTTTTCCCCGTTTCACCACCATCGTACAACAGATTTATCAAAGGACTCAGAGACTCCTATACAAAAAGGGCCTGTTGAATATTTCACTCCAATTGCCATAAAAGCTCCAGATGAGCCTCGCACCGTCAAGGGAAGGGAATGTTCAAAAAAGTCCGTCCAGCAAGGCCGCAGCCCTTTTGACGCGCGGAGCGTACTCATAGTACGTGAGCACGGCAAAATGGCGAGAACGCCGCTGGCGGCTTTTTTCAACATTCCCAAAAAATACCATACGGCTCTTGGGAATCTCCCGCATATAGACCTGGGTAACTGGGGGTCCAGCGGCTCGTGATTACGATGAGGATTTGAGAAGAGGTGACGCTACCACCCGGACCTATTGGGGGTCAAGGATGGGGATGAAATACGTAATGCGTGATGAGTAAAGGGTATGTTTTTGTAGGGTGGACACTACCCACCATTTAATTTTATGTGGGGTGTCGTCCCCACACGACGAGTCCCTTGTGTTTCGGCAAAAGGGACCAAAACCATTTCCGCCCGTGCGCGGCCCTCCGGGTCCCTCCACCTCCGTACCGAATCAAGATGGCTCGGGAACTCGCTGCGCTCAAACAGCCCTCGCCGAGAGGCCGATTCGGGGCTGCGGCTCCGCCGCACACGAAGGCGGGGAAACACTCAAGAAACACATCCTGTTTGGAAAATATAGGGATGGGAGGGCAAACCTTACCAAAACTCAATACTCACGCCTGACTCCACATCCGCTGTGTTTACTGGATTGAAGACTTCGCCCTATGGACGCCGTTCTTTCCAGGTATCCGGATGACGGAGTAGATGAAGAACCGCGAGAACTTTGACTTCTTCTCCAGTGGGATCAAAATAGACCCCATACGGAAACCGGTGAAGTAAAGCCCGACGAACCGGACCATCAATCGCAGGAAATTGAAACGGCATGTTTGCGATTCATTCGACAAAGAAAAGAAAGTTGGTCCAAAAACTCAGTTCCTAAACCTAGGCGTTGCTCTTCGTACCACAGAGTAGCATTCCACACATCAAGGTCTGCTTCTGGATGAAACCGGAGTGGAAAAGACATCAACCGGATTGACGAGCTCGGATCTGCTGTTCGATATCAGCCCGAACCTCTTCCCAAGATCGACCTGCTTGAGGATTCTGCTCGAAATCCTGAAGGCGTCGACGAATGATATCGAGGTGCCAGTCCGGTGTAGACACTGCTTCGGAGGAAGTAACAATCTGTTCCCAGAGACCCTGAACATATTCGATTTGCTCGGGAACGGAGAGTTCGTCAAATCCTGGCGGAGGGGTGGGAGTACGCTTTGGCATCGTGAAGTTCATCAGGTGAGGAACTAGTGTAACTGAGATCCCAACAGGAATCAGTCTCGTTTCACCGACTTAGAGGGGAAAGGGTACACCTCTTGTGGTAGGTGGGTTGCTGGCGTATGAGTTTTTGTAGGGTGGGCACTGCCCACCTTTTATTTTTATGCAGGGTTTTGTCCCCGCATATAATTAATCGACCAAACCTAAAGCGAAAGATCCTAGGAAAAGGAAAGACGATCGGGGTATGAGAAGCTGTTCTTTCGAAGTGGGCACTGCCAACGTTACCAGTGTCCCCCACTCCCATCCCTTGTCTTCCTAACATAGGTTTGCATACAATGCAGACCGCTAGGAAAATTGTTCAGAAAAATTAAGGGGCAAATATGGACGGCTTACGATTCGAGCGGCGGGGAGACGAGGATTATTATAAGGTCCTGTTGCACATTGGCAGCACGTATGTGCCAATCAGCGATGAGGATGTCGCGGAGCTCAAAAAGCAAAGCGCGATTTTGGGCGATAAATTTCTCGAATTTTTCCTGGATCGAGTCGGGTATTCGTCCTACCTGAAAGACCAAATCAAAGCCGAACTCGCCAAACTCGGCCCCCCTCCGAAACAAATTTCCATGCTCAGGCAGTCGATCTTGGAACTGTAAAGAACTTCGTGACGCGTGAAGCAAAAAAAAATCTTGTATTTTTCACTCTCACCAATTACTCATCACCATCATTCTTTTAGTGACGCTTCACGTTGCGTCGTGATACCCCCCCACAATCTTATCAAGAAAATTCAAAATGGCGGTTTTCTTCGTGGAATCTTTTTCTAATTGAAAAGCCCGTTCGTAATGATCACCAGCCATTTCAGGCATGCGCTTCAAATCATACACACGCCCCACCCCAAATATCGCATGTGCATCATTCGGGTCGGCTTTGATGGCTTTACTAAAATAATCCAGCGCCTCATCCACTTTGCCTGTTTCGACGATCATCCATCCGACCGCCGTCGCAGCGGGCGCAAAGTCCGGGTTGATCCGCACGGCTTCCCGATATTCGCGCAGGGCCATATCCTGGCGCCCCTTTTGTTCATACACCCCGGCCAGCGCAAACCGGAGTTCTACATCATCGGCATTGAGTTCCAACGCGACCTTATATTCTTTAATGGCCACATCAATTTTCCCTTGCTCAGCCAGGGCACAGGCCAAGTTACTATGGCCCAGGGTATCCTCGGGTCGTAGTTTGATGATTTCCCGGTATTGCGGAATAGCCATTTCCAGCTGACCATTTTCTTGATACGCCACCCCCAAATTTAATCGAGCTGCAATATAGTTTGGATCCAATTTCACGGCTTGCCGATAGGCCTTGATGGCTTGATCCGTCTTCCTCATCCGTTGATAAATCTGAGCCAGGAAAAAGTGGGGAAAGGGTGACTCAGGGGCCAGGCGCACGGCTTCTTGATAACTGTCCAGTGACTGCTCTGATTGTCCGGATTGGGCAAGGAACAACCCGCGTATCAAGTGAAGATACCCCTCATTGGGATACGCCTCCAAGATGCGATCGACCCAGGCTCGTACCTGATTAATGTCCTCCTCTTCCTGGAGCGACTTGGCATGCATTTGCCAGGCAAGCGCGAACTCCCCTCTTAATAGATGCATGGCGTTGAGCACAAAAAACGCTGGTGCCCCTGCGGATTCTGACTCCGACCATTGAGTCGCCATTTTCACCGCTTGGTCCCAATCACCTTGGATAATGGCTTGTTCGACTGCACTTCCGTCAGACATGGTGTTCTCTTGTTTCGTTGTCACGACTCAGGTTGTCAGGTTCACAGTTCACGGTTGGCTCCTTTACGTTCCTCATTGGCTCTTTGCCACGCCTCATTAGCTTCAAACTATTCAATCTTTATCTTTCCCAACCCTAAACCGTGAACCATAGAACACATGAACTCTAGATCTGAGTAATTACAGTTCGTTTAGATTTTGGGGCCAACAGCCCCTATATTATCGTTTTAATGTATCCTCAACATCTGGAGGCGTCGCCTGAATCAGCTCGCCCAAGTACGGGTATTGTTCGGTTATCTTTTGCTTCATCAACCAGGCAATGATTCGATACGACCAATGACCTTTGACTCCCGACCTGAGCTGCGAAATGTACTCCGCCTCGGCATAGTCCATTTTAAAGAGACATCGAACCTTAAACCCAAAGGGAATCGCATAAATCGACGACTCCTGATCCATCCCACGCAACCGTTCAATATCTTGCTTCACGGCATCCATGGCCAATTGGTAATCACGATCCAACCCGGCTTCGACCAGCGGTTTTGGCGTGTCATACCCATGCACCGTTGTAAAGTTTTGTTGTACTTGCTGGCACCGACGATGCCGATGCATATCACGCCACCCTCCAATGTCCATGAGCACATCGAAGATCAAGGGATACCCGGATCGAAACTCTTTGATCAACTCATCATACGGGCCTCGGTGCCGGCAGGCGATTTGAATCGTCTCCTCCTTTTCCTGCGCCGACCATTCACGAACCACCTCTAAAATACTGCGGTACGGGGCGTGACTCACCCGATAGAGTAAGGTCGTCACCAACTCATCCTGCAGATGATGTGGCTCAAGCAAATCAACCGGCTCATTTCGATGAGCCCATGCCGCTGGAGCATCCAGCCCCGCCTTTCTCAAGACCTTCTTGGCATGGCGTTGAAGATCTCGATACACCTCGGTTTGATAGGCATTCAAGTCCACATAGCGCGCTAGGGTCGGCGCCAACGGTTCATTGCCACTCTTGTCATTGCCACACAAGGTCGCCCAGACATCCGACGGAGGCTTAGCACATGCCGCCTTCAATTCTTCACCCAGCGCCTTGAGCTCCGGAAGCTGCGCAGAGAGCAGCCGTGTGATTTGTTTTTCCAAAGTCCGAATACTGACGACTTGTCCCACATTCGTTTTCGCCGCCAAGGGAAGAAGATACCGGGTGACATCAAACGTGCGAGCGGCAATCGTCCGGTCATAATCACCTTGTTTCATGGCATCGGGTTTCGGGGCTCGCTCGCGAAGAAACTGCTGCAAGGGATCGTGAAAAGTCCGATACAGATTGAACAAACTCCCCAACACGCCCCGATACACTGCTTCGGTTTCCGTTCCTTCAATCGTCGAAGGGATGTAACAACCTGAGACGGCAAAATTTTGGTACCGACTGGATTTGGCTTGCCCATCCCATAGAGGCTCGTCCTCGACCCGAATCGCGGCCAGCTCCGAAATGTGTTCCAAGGAAATGGTGACATGCCCCAGATCCGCAATCGAGCCATGACCATAGGCAAAATAAAATTGCTCCCAAAACTTTTCCGACGAATGCCCGTGCACCCATTTCAAACTTTCTTCAATGGAATCCGGAGAGCGGCTATACCGCGCAAGGGCATAGGCCGCCTTTTCTGGAGGCATCGGAGCCAGCACGACCACACGACGGGCCGTTTTCTCATCAGATGACATGCTTTCGACCTCTTCTTGATGTTGAGACTGCGCCAAGCTAATTCTCCAACGTTCGGTGATCTATGAAGACCTTGTGGATCGTCACCTGCTCACGCAAGCCAGTTTTGTAAGGAGTGATGAGGGAGCCATTTCTTCATTAGTCATACCCTTCACATCTAAGCCTCACACGAATTAGGGCTTGCGCAAGAATACCTTCCCCTGTTTTGGTGCTGAGACACCTGTCTGGCAAAGCGCAAGGACTACGCATACTCCTCTGGAAAGGACGAGCAACACCGCCAGACGGGATGGATCGAGGCCCAAACAGGGGAAGGTATTCTTGCGCGAGCCCTTACCAAGCCGACCAACTATAATCAGCCCCCTTCCCGATCTCAAGTCGGCAGTATTTTAGCCAGCATAACTTAAGGGTTCGCGCAAGAATTCCTTCCCCTGTTTTGGTGCTGAGACACCTGTCTGGCAAAGGGCGAAGACTGCGCATACTCCTCGTATGGACAGGACGAGCCACATCGCCAGACGGGATGGATCGACGCCAAACAGGGGAAGGTATTCTTGCGCGAGCCCTAAGAAAAAACCCTTGCAAGCATCGAACGTGAACGATACACTCCGCCGCCAAAGCACCCTTTAAGGATCCTTCATGCCTTCTTCCGACCAACAATCGATCCACGGCCAATGGTCGTCACGCTGGACCTTTATCATGGCCGCCACCGGCGCGGCAGTGGGCCTCGGGAACATTTGGAAATTCCCCTACCTCACGGGCATCCACGGCGGAAGCGCGTTTGTGTTGGTCTATATCCTCTGTGTCGCGGCGTTGGGCATTCCCATGATGATGGCCGAGGTGATGCTCGGTCGTCGCGGAAGACAGACACCGGTCAACACCATGCGGGCATTGGCGGCAGAAAACAATGCCAGCCAAGGCTGGCAGCTCATCGGATGGTTCGGCACCTTAGCCGGCATGTTGATCCTTTCCTATTACAGCGTCATCGGCGGGTGGACTCTTGGGTATATCCTCCATTCGGCCACAGGCAGTTTTTCTGGTTTAAACGGCAATGGCGCTTCGACCTTATTTGGAGACTTCGTCGGCAATCCATTCGTTCAAGTGGGCTGGCATACGATGTTCATGATCATCACCATGTATATCGTGGCCCGGGGGGTGAAAAGCGGATTGGAAAAGGCCGTCATCTATCTTATGCCAGCGCTGTTCGTGCTACTCCTCGTGCTCGTAGGCTATGCCATGACCACGGGCTACTTCATGAAAGGGCTCGACTACCTCTTCACGCCTGACTTCAGCCAACTCACCGGCACCAGCATTCACACGGCCATGGGCCAGGCGTTTTTCAGTTTGAGCCTCGGCATGGGCACGATTATGATTTACGGCTCGTACGTCCCCAAAAGCACCTCCATTGCGGGTGCCTCGATAGCCATTGCTGTTTTCGATACGATGGTGGCTCTCCTCGCGGGCATGGCAATTTTCCCGATCGTGTTTGCGAACGCCCTCGAACCTGGGGCAGGCCCCAGCCTCCTTTTTGAAACCATCCCCGTGGCCTTTGGCAACATGGCCGGCGGAACCCTATTTGGAACGCTCTTTTTTGTGTTACTGCTGATCGCGGCCTGGACATCATCGATTTCACTCATTGAACCAGCCGTCACCCTGATGATCGAAAAATTTAATATGACTCGCTGGCAAGCGGCTATTTGGATCGGCCTCGCCACATGGTTGCTAGGATTTGGCACGGCATTTTCGTTCAACATTTGGTCGGAAGCCACAGTGTTTGAGATGACCTTTTTCGAAAACCTCGACTACCTCACATCAAACCTCATGTTGCCTCTAGGCGGGATTTTTGTTGCCGTTTTTGCCGGCTGGTTAATGACCAAAGACAACAGCCAAGATGAGCTCGACATGAAAAGTGAAGTAGGCTATTCCATCTGGCGAATACTCATTCGGTTCATTGCCCCCATTGCCGTCTCCATCGTCCTCCTCCACGCTATCGGGGTGTACTAACACCATCCCTCCCAACCACGGAAATCTTCCCCCTCGGCCTCTCGGGAAGGTCAACCTGCGTATTTGCGCCTTAAAGCGTTAGAGAAAAAAACCTGAAACGCCTCCGCCATAGCAGTTTTGGCGCGTCAGCGACGGCTTTCAGCCTTCCTAGCCACTTCGCCCAAGCCCGAGGGTCGGGTCCACTTTCTTTTCCTCATCTCCGCTAACAACTTCCCGGAGAAAAAATCGAGTCTGACCCCATTTTAAAAAGCAACCACACTTTAAAGCAGAAAATTG
>SMVB01417648.1_pt1 | contig 26268 bp, 20 predicted proteins | sample 2456461 | NCBI WGS metagenome assembly SMVB01 (sample SAMN11095934, study PRJNA526329) | marine sediment metagenome | biome: Marine sediment; feature: Surficial sediment; material: Deep marine sediment; isolation source: Hadal surficial sediment | place: Pacific Ocean | collected 2014-05 | depth...
GAGGGTGGCTTTGGTGACGCGCAGGGCGCACAGCTCAGACATATCGGCATCGAAGAACACGATTATCCCGTCGATCCGTTCCGACAATTCGTGCAGCCGTTCATCAAGTAAATAGTTGGGGTCAGATCCGGATCTGACCCCGTTCTGACCCTGTTCTGACCCCAGGTTAGGCGGCATCAACCTCGGTCAATGAATTGGCCGGGTCTTCGGTTTCCCAGTAGCCACGCAGGGACAACAACTTTCCTTCCTCGTTGACGTGGTAGCAAAATATTCCGGTAACCAGTTGCACATACTTCTTGCCAGCCTCACCGGGAATTTCAGTGGTGATAGTGATTCGGTTTGCCACCTCGTTGCCGGCCGCGTAGGAATGATGAATCTCAATACTGATATTGGCGGGCGCTATAAAGTTATCCCAGAAAGCCTCGCGCGCTGCCGGGCCCCGGTGGCCATTGCCCTCGGGGTCGATCATCGAAACACCAATCGGGTCTTCGATAATAGCGTCTTCGGCGTACAGCCCCAGCCAACCTTCCTTATTGTGGGTTTGCACGTACTCGCGGGAAAGCAGCGCGGCGCGGCGGGCGGGATGTTCATCTTCAAACATGGTGATCTCCTTCAGCTAGTTTGCTTCTGTTTTGACCTCATGAAGTGTAGACCCCATGGAGCGTGCGATCAGTTCGATCCAGTGAACCACTGGCGTTTCCGTGCCGGCTGCCAAATGAATTTGGCAGCCGATATTAGCGGTCACAATCCGGTCGGGCTCACTCTTCTGCAGGGCGTCCAGCTTACGGCTGCGCAGCGCTTCGGCAATGGCCGGTTGCAACAAAGAGTTGGTGCCCGCTGAACCACAACAAAGATGGGCATCGGTCACTACTGGCAATTCAAAGCCCAGTCGGCCCAGTACCTCCCGGGTGGGTTGATCCAGCTTTTGACCGTGTTGGGCGGTGCAAGGACAGTGCCAGCTGATACCTTCAGTGCTGCTTACCGCCAGGGGCGCCAGGTCTTCAGCCGCCAGCACTTCAGAAATATCCTTAAGCAGGCCAACCACTTTTTCAGCGCGCGGGGCGTAATCCGGATCTGTCTTTAGCAGCCGATCATAGTCCTGCACAAAATTGCTGCAACCACTGGCGGTCATAACAATGGCTTCAACTCCTGCTTCGATCAACGGCCACCAGGCATCAATATTGCGGCGCGCGAAATCCAGTCCTTCCGCCTGGGCGTTGAGATGATAACTCAGCGCCCCACAGCAACTCTCGGCAGACACAGTCAGCGCCTCTATACCGAGTCGATCCAGCACCTGGACGGTAGCGGCATTGGTATTGGGTGAAAGGCCTGGCTGCACACAACCCTGCACCAGGATGATTTTGCGCGAATGCTCACCACGAGGTACCTGCAAAACATCCCTGGATTTTGGCACATGCTGCTTTAGCACCGATGGCAACAGGGCTCGGAAAAACTGCCCGATTCGCAGCAGGGGAGTAAAGCGCTGTCGATAGGGCATAATTTGCCGCAACAGCCAACGCAAGCCCCGCTGCAACACCGGCCGCGGTACCTGCGCCTCAACCTCGGCACGACCAATATCCAGCAGCCGATGATAGTCCACACCTGAGGGGCAGGTGGTTTCACAAGCCTGGCAGCTGAGGCAGCGATCCAGGTGGGTACGGGTAATCTCGGTAACCGCCTCTCCTTCGAGCATGGCCTTGATCAGGTATATGCGCCCGCGCGGGCTGTCCAGTTCATTGCCCAGCACCTGGTAGGTAGGACAGGTGGCGGTGCAAAAACCACAGTGCACACAGGCACGCAAAATACTGTCTGCCTCACGGCCTTTTTCGGTTGCCAAAAAATCGTCGGGCAATGAAGTTTGCATCAGGCAGCCACTCCACCGAACAAACCATCAGGATCAAAAGCACGGCACAGGCGCTGCTCTATCTGCGCACGCAAACCGGCATCGCTATCTGTTGCTGTACCCTGGTCAGTCTCGGCACTCCAGATCAAGCGGCCATTCCAATCGGCTAACCAGGGTTGGGAGCTTGCCGGTTTACGCTGGGCATCCTGGCAATAGTAGCGCTGGGCGCTTGCACCCCAGGGCATATCCCAACGCTGTAGCGCAGCCCACCAATCCGCATTCTCTGTCTCGCCGCCTATATCCTTTTGCAATCGGTCCATGGTGGCACTGCGACCGGCAAAGCGCAGATGCAGTTGCCCCTGGTACCAACTGGCACCGGTTACCGGCTGCGCTTGTGCCAACAGCTGGTTGGCAAAATCCACAGCATCGGAATACTCCGGTTGTTGCAACACCAGCTGCAGGCGCCGCTCAGGGCAGGGCAATACCCGCAGCGACACTTCCAGCAACATGCCCAGCCGTCCCTGCGAACCCACCATCAACCGCGACAAATCGTAACCTGCCACGTTTTTCATAACCTGACCGCCAAAACTGAGGTCTTCAGCCAGGCCATTGAGCATGCGTACGCCCAATACAAAATCGCGCATCGCGCCGGTGAAAGGCCGGGACGAGCCGGACATTCCCATGGCGATGGCACCACCAATGGTTGCCTGCTCGGATAGCTGAGGGCATTCAACACCTAACTGCTGGTTTTCAGTAGCCAGCCGTTGTTCCAGCTCCTTAATAGGCGTGCCGGCGCGCACGGTTACTACCATCTCGGTCGGCTCAAAGCTGACAATACCGGTATGTTCGCGGGTGCTCAGCTCCTGCCCTGTAGGTGGGGAAATAAATCGCGCGTAGCTGCCACTGCCCTGCACATGGATAGCCGTGCCGGACTCACGGGCCTGCCGTAGTTGCGACTGGAGCTGTGCTGAGCAGTCGGCCATTAGCTATCGCTCCGAATGGCCCGGTATTCCTGACAGCGCTTCAGGGTGGGAATATTTTTACCGGGATTGAGTAGCCCTACTTCATCAAAGGCCGCTTTAACCCGGCGAAACTGCTCCAGCTCGGCGTCATTGAACTGACTGGCCATCTGGTTGATTTTTTCCCTGCCCACGCCATGTTCACCGGTAATGGTGCCGCCCACGGCAATGCACTTCTCCAGTATCAGGGCTCCAAACTCTTCCACTGCCGCTGTCGCTCCGGGAATATTGGCATCGTACAAAATCAACGGATGCAGGTTGCCATCGCCGGCGTGAAATACATTGGCCACTGGCATATCACGCTGTCGCGACAGCTCATTGATCCAGCCCAGTACCTCGGCAATGGCCTTGCGCGGAATGGTGCCATCCATACAGTAGTAATCCGGCGCCAGGCGACCCATGGCCGGAAAGGCATTTTTACGGCCCTTCCAGAATAATTCGCGCTGGGCTTGATCGACGGCACGACGCACGCTGCTGGCGCCACTGTCGCGCAGGATAGATTGCGCCAGCTGCAGGTCAGCATCGACCTCACTGGCGCATCCATCCAGCTCCAATAACAATATAGCTTCGGCATCGGTGGGATAACCGGCGTGAACAAAATCCTCCGCCGCGGTCAGGGCCAGCTTGTCCATCATCTCCAGACCGGCCGGGATAATACCGGCAGCGATAATGGCGGCTACCGCATCGCTGGCCCCCTGCACAGAATCAAATGCGCACAGCAGGATTTCTACCACCGGCGCGCTCACTTTGAGTTCGACGGTGATCTCTATCACCACCGCCAGCATACCCTCGGAACCCACCAACAGCGGCAACAGGTCCAGCGATTCACCGTGCCCGTCTACTTCCAATAACTCACCGGCCACCGTTACCAGCGTGAGGTGCTCGATATTGTGAACGGTGAGGCCGTATTTGAGGCAGTGCACACCACCGGCATTCTCCGCCACGTTGCCGCCAATAGAACAGGCAATTTGCGAGGAGGGATCGGGCGCGTAATAGAGCCCGTACTGGGCCGCCGCTTCTGAAATCGCCAGGTTGCGCACGCCGGGCTCAACCCGCGCGCGGCGATTGTTGGCATCAATCTCCAGGATGCGATTCATCTTGCTCAGCACCAGCAAGACACCACTGGCACAGGGCATGGCACCACCAGAAAGGCCCGTGCCAGCGCCGCGAGTAACCACTGGCACTCCCTGCGCAAAACACAGCTTCATTATCGCGCACACCTGTTCCACCGTATCTGGCAACACGGTTACCAGGGGCAGTTGCTGGTAACTGGACAGGCCATCGCATTCAAAGGGGCGCTGCTGCTCATCGCTGGTGAGTATGGATTCCGGGGGCAATAACTGGCGCAGCGATGCGACCAGGCGATTGGCATCAACCTGCGGGAGTAAATCATCGATCTCGGGATCGTGTACGCCGCTCATAAGGACAAGTATGCGATACTCGCCCGCCGGGCTCCACGCCTGCAGCTGTTTTATTTTTGGAGACTCAACGTGAGCAACAGAGACTACGATCTATTTGTTATCGGCGCCGGCTCCGGCGGTGTTCGAGCGGCCCGCATGGCGGCAGGTTTTGGCGCCAAAGTGGCGGTGGTCGAAGACCGTTATATGGGCGGCACCTGTGTGAACGTAGGCTGCGTGCCCAAAAAACTCTATGTCTATGCCTCTGAATTCAGCCACGCCTTCGAAGATTCCCGCCGTTTCGGCTGGGACAGCTCCCGGCCCGCTTTTGACTGGGCCACCCTGCGCGACAACAAAAAGCAGGAGATCAGCCGTCTCAACGCCATCTACAACGACCTGCTACACGGTGCCAATGCCGAGATTATTATTGGCCGCGCCACCATTATAGACGCGCACACGGTTCGGGTTAACGACCAGGATTACTCCACCGACAAAATCCTCATCTCCACCGGCGGCTGGCCACGGCGCGACAACTGCCCGGGCGAAGAGCTGGGTATCACCTCCAACGAAATCTTTGACCTGGACTCATTCCCCGAGCGCCTGGTTATTACCGGCGGTGGCTATATTGCCGTCGAGTTTGCCGGTATTTTTAATGGTCTCGGTGCCCAGGTTACCCAGCTCTACCGCGGCCCGCTGTTCCTGCGGGGCTTCGACAAGGATATACGCGAACATGCCGCCAGCGAGATCAAAAAAAGTGGGGTCGACCTGCGCTTTGAAGTCACTATCAAATCTATAGAGCAGACCAGCAATGGCCTGATATGCCATTTGTCCGATGGCTGCTCCCTGGAAGCCGACCAGGTACTGTACGCGATCGGTCGCGAGCCGCACCTGGAAGGCCTGGGTCTGGAAAACGTTAACGTTGAGCTGAACGATAACAACAGCATCAAGGTAGACGATGATTTTTGTACCAGCGAGCCCAGTATCTACGCCCTGGGTGACGTCATTGGCGGCATGGAATTAACCCCGGTAGCACTGGCCGAGGGTATGTCTTTCGCACGCAGGCAATATGGCCCGGCGCACCAGCAAGTTGAGTACGACTTTATTCCCTCAGCGGTATTCTGCCAGCCCAATATCGGCAGCGTCGGCTTTACCGAAGAACAGGCGCGTGAAGAGTTTGGCGATATCACCCTCTACAAATCCACCTTCAGACCGATGAAGCACACCATCAGCGGCCGCGACGAGAAAATCTTTATGAAGTTGATCGTCGATACGGCCAGCGACCGGGTGGTGGGGGTGCATATGATGGGCCCCGATGCGGGTGAGATTGTGCAGGGAATTGCCATCGCCCTCAAGGCCGGTGCCACCAAGGCGACCTTCGACTCCACCATTGGAATTCACCCGACCGCGGCCGAGGAGTTTGTGACCATGCGCGAGCCGTGGACCGGTTGACGCGCACTAAATACATGCTAATCCTGCTGGCTGCCTCGATCTTGTCAGGCGGCGGTACCAGTGCGCGGGCGACTCGCGCCGAGGCGGCGCGTCTTACAGCAGCAGACGTATTGGAATCCTATTCCCTGGCAGGTCAGTGGCAGTTTCTCCCCGGTGATGATTTGTATTGGGCCAGCCCTGATTACGATGACAATAGCTGGGTGAATAGACGCCTAACAGAGCAGTGGCCGATAGGCGGCTATCCCGAATCCAATCAGTTCGCCTGGTACCGACTTACCCTGAAGTTCGATGTAAGTCCAACCGAAAAACGCAAATACCTCTCCCACCTCGGCGTGAGCATCGGCAAAGTGATGAGCGCCTATGAACTGTATGCCGGGGGTGAGTTACTGGGTGGCATTGGCAAGCTGCCACCCCTGAGTGAAACCAACTATGATCGCATCAGGGTTTACCCAATTCCCGCATCCGCCGTAGCCGCAGACGACAGCCTGGTGCTGGCACTGCGTGTCTGGGGCGGCAGTGAACTGGCCGTCTCGAAGTGGGGCGGCGGGCCCTATGAGGGCGACTTTCGCATCGGTGAACACGGCACACTGTCGCGACTTGCATTGCTCAACGAAATTCCCGGCTTGATGGCATCGGTTCTTTTTTTAGGCTTTGGTTTTTACCACATCTACCTGTACCAGCGAAATCGCCAGCTTAAAACCTATTTGTGGTACGGGCTGATGGCCCTGGATATCGGCATCTATGGTGTGATGGTGAATCAGTGGCGATACAGCCTGAATTGGCCTCATATCGCCTATGTAAAAGTCGCATACGCGGCCATATACATGATCTCATTTTTTTCTATTCAAATGATGTGGTCACTGCTGCAACTACCCATCAACCGATGGCTGCGCGCCTACCAACTAAGCTTCGTCGCCCTCACTATTATGATTGTGTCGGTGCCCGGGCTGGATATCCACTACCATAGCTTGCGTCCCTTTCAGCTGTGGAGCATCCCCCTGTTGGTGATCATTCCCTGGATATTTATCCGCGAGGCGCTTGCAGGTAATCCCGAGGCGCGCACAGGACTGATTGGAATTCTGGTATTTGTGGCAGCCTGCATCAATGACCTGCTGATCGATTATGCCGTGTTGGAGGGGCCTCGCCTGGTAACCCTGGGCTTCACAGCAATCATGTTGTTCATGACCATTTCCGTGGCCAATCGCTTTACTACGGTCTTTAATAATCTTGAGGGTGAAGTGGCCCAGCGCACCGCCGACCTCAGGGTTGCCAACCAGCAATTGGCGCAAGCGGCACGCCTGGATCCACTTACAGGTTTGTTAAACCGGCGTGGTTTCACCGAAAAGGCCGACACCGAGGTCCAGCGGCATTTACGTACTGGTCAAGGCTTGTCTATTGTTCTGGCTGACATTGATAAATTCAAAGAGTTTAACGATTTACACGGGCATGCCTGCGGTGACTATGTGCTGAAAGAGACTGCTCACCTATTAAAGAAAGGGGTTCGCGCCATGGACAATGTGTCTCGCTGGGGTGGAGAAGAGTTTTTGATGGTGCTTCCCGAAACCTCTTCCGAAGGCGCAGTGCTGCTGGCAGAGAAGTTGCGCTCCAGCCTGGAAGCCTGCCGATTCGAATACGAAGGTCAACGCCTGGGCGTCACCATGACTTTCGGTATCGCTACTTTTCGTCAGGACGATACCCTGGACAAGTGTATTGCCAGGGCTGATGCGGGCTTGTACCAGGGCAAAGAGCAGGGCCGAAATCTAGTGGTGGTCGGCGCTTAGCTGACCCCAGAATCTATTTACTGCTCCGAAACACCGGCCACCACAACTGGCGGTACCAGGGGTAGTCCGGGTCGTTTTCGATACCGACCTGTGCCTGTTCTGCGTGGGGAAAATGGGCGGTACCAAACACCACATCCCAGAAGATGACGGTGGGCGCGAAATTACCCATGGGTGCGCCGTTTTGGCCACAGCCGTGATGTGCGTGGTGTGCATCAGGCAAGGTGATAATTCTTTCCAGCACCCAGATTAGAGGGCGCAAGACCTTGTTGCGGTACAGCGACAAATCCCAGCGCACGGCGGAATGGCTGGCAAAATTGACGATGGAGCGCAGTCCAAACCAGGCCCAGAACACTTCATACATGCCAAGATACAACATGGCGGCAGAGATCCAGTTGGCGGGAATTACCAGCTCCCACATCATATTCAGACGCGGCGTAACCGCGATGCTCATCCGTGACGCGGAGTGGTGGGTGCGGTGCATTTCCCACAGCAAGGGGTTGCTGTGAGACCAGCGATGGAACCAGTAGTGAAGAAAGTCCTGTGCAAACAAGACCACAATAAATGTCGGCCAGAAAGGCAGATCAGCCAACGCGCCGGCATGAACAGGTGCCAGCAAGGTGATCAGGGCGGCGCCGGCGTAGGCGACCAGTGGCCGGAGAAAGATGGAGTCCTGGAACACGCTAATAAAGTTCACCAGCTTGTCATTGCGAGGCATTGCCGCCTGGCTATAACAGCCGCGCCTGAATTCCAACACGATCAGGGTGATCGCAACGGCATAGGGCATCCAGTTGTACCAGGGGGTGTCCATAATGTCCTCCTCAATATATCCAAGTAATAGCTTGCCTTTTACTTTAGCCGCGCTTTCTCTATAATGCAAGTAATTACTTGGAATGAGTTTCGCCGTGACCGTGACGACACCCAAGCAGGCCCGCGCCCGCAAGACCTTTGACGCTGCTCTGGACGCGGCCGCCAGCCTGTTGATGAGCGAGGGTATCGAAGGTCTGAATACCAACTCTGTGGCCGCCGCCGCAGGTATCAATATCGCTACTCTTTATCGTTATTTTGACGATAAATATGACCTGGTGGAGGGGCTACTGACGCGTTTTACCAATCTTCAATTGAGCCGAATTGAGCAGGAGATCTCACAGCACGCCGATCCAGACCAGCGGCTGGGGTATATTCTTGACGTACAATTGCAGATGATGCTGGATCACCCCTGGCTGAGCGCGGTGCAGGATGCATTGCGCGCATCGCCACGCTTGCGGAAAATTAGGCGGCAAAACAACCAGTACATGACAACCATGGTGCGCGAGCGCTTCAGTGAGAACACCCGTGGTCCACACCAGGCCGGTCAGCGCGGTGACGCCGCCATGCAACTCCTGGTGGAAACCTTTGCCACGGGCCTGGCCCTGGTTGCCGCTGCCCCCGTGCGCAAGCGCAAAGCTTTGATGCGGGAACTCAAAACCATGCTCAATGCCTACCTGGAGACTATGACGGCTACATTTTAAGTAGCCCGCTGATGGCGGCTAGGCACAATCGACGAGTAGCATGGTCAATCCAGCAAATTTTTACCGCCATCATCCATTTGTTGAGGTCGACGCCAGTAGGTGTACTAGGGCATCCACTCCTGATCACTCAAGCCCGCTAGGCCCAACACATGCCACATGGAACAGCACAAATCCATGGCTCCAAAAAAGCAGTCATTCTTGCGAAACATCTTGTCATCGCGCAATTCGTAACACACCAGGCCGGGAATAGTATCCTGCCCCTCCTATGCAGTTTGTTCGCGAATATAGTCGCCATCACCATGGGAAGTGGTGTGAAACCGCGAGCCCAGGGTTAGCTAAGCGTCGCTGAATTACCAGTAGGCCAGCTTCTTGATTGGCTTTTTAAGTGTGGGTATTGTGTCAGGAAATTGGGCGTCAGCTAGCTCTAGGTTGCTAATGTGCTTTCTCGTCCAATCAGCACAATCCGAAAGCCGTTTATTTGGGGGTCTCTTGGCACCCGTAGACGACTCTGATATCGGCATCACTACACCAATTCTCATCTCAGCAGAACAATCACTGCGTATAGCAACCAAAGCTGGTTCGAGGTCGCTGTCGTTAGATACAATTACTATCTGCTCCACTTCTCCCCGTAGGGCATCCCGGTAGCATTCTAGAGCTATGTTCACATCTGTTTGCTTTTCTTCGAGCCTCCACACTGCTACTCGGTCTTTCTTATCCGGTGGATTTTTGAACCGCAGCATATCCCCCTCTTCCAATGAGTAGAAACCTTGGATCACTTTAACCATGCCTGGGTAACTGTGCTCCAACGCACGATGGTAGCTCACTTGGGCGTGAACCGCGTCGACACCGTGCGAAGCGACTTTACCCTTAATGGGCGCAGTGAAATATTTTACCAATAAGAGCTCAGTCGCGGGGTCTTGATCGTGAAGAATTCTCTCGAGCAATTTGAATACGTCAAGCCACTTATAGCTGGAGTGTTTTAAACACCCGTAGAAAAGGTTGTACCCATCGATATAGACAGTGGTCTTCATCTTGTTTTTATTGGCCCAGATATGACGCTTTCGCCAGTTTTGCCATGACCGCCTAAACTGAGCAACGCCGGAGTATAGTGCAAATAAACCACTTGTCTAATCCTGAAATTATCTCAGGGGCTTTCTGATCGTAGGCGGAACTTGGTTACTCAGGCTATTCCATCAGCAAGCGTTGGCTGCTCACCGCCAGTGCTTTCACCTCCTGCACCGTGAAAGGCACCGACTTGTACTCGAAGCGGGCGAACAGATTCATTTGATCCTCACTGTGCTGCCCGGCGCGGCCGTCAGGTTTGATAAAACCTGATTGTCCCGGCGGAATAACGTCCCAGGCCTCGATAGCATCCCCGCGGGCAATGAACAGGTTGTTCTCGCTACCGCGATTCATGTACGCCGGCAGCTGCACGGCCGCTTCAGGCCGAGACTGGGGGACGCCGCGAAAATTATACGTCTGCCAGGTCATGGGGTGAGCCTGCAAGCGCCACTGTGCCAGTTCCGCGCCCTGCTCTTGTGACAGAGTGTCTAGCGCGATGATGAAACTGTCGCGCAGTAGCTGCGCCGGATCGACGCCATTAAAAAAATCATAATCTGCCGCGGTCCAGCGGTCGCTGTTAAGGCGATCCAGGTTGCGCACCAGTGCCTTGACGCCAGGCGGTGTGCCCAGGGACGCACCCAGCGGGCCGTGGGGATAATTGGTAGCGGCGAACAGGTAGAACAGCTCGGCGCCCACATCGTCCCGGATTGTCATCTCGAGTAGCAGCCTCAGCCAGGCTTCCATAAGCGCCGCTTGCGGGCCATAGCGACCGTCGCTGCCAGCTCGCCATTGCTGGTCCCAGGCGGCCAGCGATGCCAGCGCCGCGCTGACCCTGGCTGCTTGCTGGTGTCCCCGCCAGGCCGCCTGCAAGTATGGAAGAACGAATGGCGCGTTAACATCGGCGTAGGAAATACGTCGATTGATATCACTGATATCCTGGACCGAGGCGCCAGCGTTAGCCTCCAGTTCATCAAACAACAGGCGGCCGCGATCGGCGCGGCTCCAGGTATAGGTCCACAAATCAGAGCTGATCCAGTCGGCCCGGGGACGGTTGTTCCAGTTGGCGATGTAATTCTGGGCGGGATTGCGAACCGTGGGGTTATCACTGTAAGGTCGCAGCGCTTGCCAGTCCCAGGCCCCATGGCCCGGCGCCGGTAGCCGCGGGTCGTGCCCACTGGCCCGGAGCGGATAGCGTCCGGAATGGGTATATGCCAGGTTGCCGAATTTATCCATGGTGTACATATTGATATTGGTAGCCATGGCACCGATGCGCTGCTGCGCACTGTCCAGGGATGTGTCGGTGGCCAGGAAAATCCACGCCATCAAGGTCGCCAGTTCCTGCCCCTCCCAGGCGCGAGACCGAGCCCAGGCGCTGTGGTTCTCTGGCTGGTAATCCAGCACCATGCCGTGCACGGAACGGCGCGCGACGACGGTGACAGCTTCCGCTCCCGCCACCTGTATGGTTTCAGGCCAGGATTCAAATGTGCGCCAGCCGTCACCGTGGCGGTATTGCTCTGGATTGTCAGGGTGCAAGGCCAGCGCAAATTCGTCCGACTGGTCACTCATGCCCGCGGTGCTGCCCCAGGCGATATGATTATTGTGGGCAAACAATAGCGAGGGCAATGCCAACAGGGTATTGCCCACGGCGTTAAAATCACCGCCGTGCAAGCCGATGCCGTAGACATAGGACGGCACGCCAAAGCCGAACTGGGGGCCATTGACCAATGCGGCCGGTGCATCTGACAGCTGCCTGGCAGCCCAGAAATTACTGGCGCCGGTAAATTCCGGGCTGCTGCTGAAGCCCCAGGCAGCCAATTGCTGACGCTGCTGCAATGCCAGCGCCGGCGTGTCAGTAAGGCCCAGAAAACGGCCATCCGTGGCCAGCGCAATGCGCCGGCTGGCGCCTGTTTGCGGCAGCTCATCAAGATAGGCGGGGCGCAAATTTGTGCCGATATCCGGCCCCGCAGCGGCGCTCGGTACCGTGGTGGGAGAGTCGCTATCCAGTAACCACTTGCTGGCGCCGAATATGCGCCAGGCCTTGTCCTTGCCGTGGCGTTGTTCCAGTTGCTGCAGAAAGTGCAGGTTGTCGCGCTCGGAATTAAAATCCGAGTAGCGGTGGGCGATGGAACCCACAAAGATCATCGCTACGTCGTAGGCGCTCCAGGGCTCAGGCTCAAAATTGTAATCGCTGAATTCTGCCGGCAGCAGCGTGCTGCGGTCAGCCAAAACCTCTTCGATACGATGATTGAAACCGTCGGCGTAGGCCTGCAGAACCTCTCTCTGGGAAGCGGGTATGTTCGGCAACTGCCGCCCCACACTGCGGTGGTCATACGCTGTGCGTAGCTGGGTATCCAGGGCCAGGTAGTCGGCACCCAGCACGGCGGCGACGCGCCCCTCGGCGGTACGCTTGAGCATCTCCATCTGGAACAGGCGATCACTGGCCACCGCATAACCAAAGCCAAAGTAAACGCCGCGGTTGCTGTCTGCAACCACGTGGGGAGTGCCGTACTGGTCGCGGTACACGGTCACTTGCCCAGCGCTGTCTACTTGAACTTGCCCGGGTTCACTACAGGCACCCAGTAGCAACATAACAGTCGCAAAGATCCAGGATTTTTTCATCGATTTAGCCCGCCTCTGTTGGTCGCTTGGTTTTCGATCTGCTTTCAGGTCCGGCTCCAGGGCCCCTCGCCCAACTCCGCCACCACCACTTGCTGATCAAACATTTCCCGGTCCTCGTCAGCCTGGCTACTCTGGTCAGTAACAGACACTATCCACATGGTGAGAAGCGCCGCCGTCATGGTAAACAGCGCTGGGTAGTCGTAGGGGAACAACGGCGCATCGGCGCCAATAATACTCACCCATACCTTGGGGCCGGCGATGATCAGCCCTATGGAACTCACAAACCCCACCAGCCCGCCGGCCACAGCGCCGCGCGTGGAGAAACGGCGCCAGTACATGGCCAGTATCAAAATGGGGAAATTTACGCTGGCAGAAATCACCATCGGCATTACCGCAATAAAAGCGACATTCTGATCCTGGAACAGTACGCCCAGACCCACCCCGAGCACACACAGCAACAAGGCTGTTATTCGCGACAGTTGCAACTCTTTCCTGGGATCTGGTTTTCCCTGGCAGATCCATTGCGCATACAGGTCGTGGGCTACTGCAGCCGAGCCCGCCACGGTCAAACCCGCCACCACCGCCAATATCGTGGCGAAGGCGACCGCAGACATAAAGCCCATTAACAGATTGCCTCCCAGCGCATGTGCCAGGTGTATAGCGGCCATATTGCTGCCGCCATTTAATTTGCCCTCAAAGAAATAGGCGTCGTTGGTAGAGACGAAGACAATCGAGGCAAAGCCAATGAGGATGGTCAACAGGTAGAAGTACGCCATAAACCCCGAGGCGATAAAGACAGACTTTTTTGCCGTTTGCATGTCGGCCACGGTGAACAGACGCATCAGTATGTGGGGTAAACCCAGCACGCCAAACATCATGGAAACACCAATGGTTATGGCCTGTATGGGGTCGCCGAACAAACTTCCCGGTTGCAAAATTTTTGTACCGAGAACGTGCACCGAGGCGGCTTTTTCAAATAGGGCGTTAAAATCAAACTGCAGGCTAAACAGTATCAGTAAGGCCATAATTGTGACCCCAAACAACAACAGCGCGGCCTTGACAATCTGCACCCAGGTGGTCGCCAACATACCGCCGGCGATGACGTAAATCACTACCAGTACACCCACCAGTGCCACCGCCATTTCATAGGGCAGGCCGAACAACAGCTCGATCAATTTGCCCGCGCCAACCATCTGGGCTATCAGATAGAAGATGATGACAGATACCGTTCCCAGGGTGGCGATCAAGCGAATGGGCTTTTTCTGCAGTCGATAGGAAACCACATCCGTGTAGGTAAACTTGCCCAGGTTGCGCACCCGCTCCGACAGCAGGAACAACATAAGCGGCCAGCCAGCCAGCGCGCCAATAGCCAGAATCAAGCCATCAAAGCCGGCCGTATAAATCAGGCCACTGATACCCAAAAATGACGCTGCCGACATAAAGTCCCCGGCGATGGCGGTACCATTTTGCAAGCCGGTAATGTTACCCCCCGCCGTATAAAACTCGCTGCTGGATTTGGTATGGCGGGACGCCCAGTAACTTATGCCCAAGGTAATGACAACGAAAAGAACAAAGATGGTAATAGCCGGCAAGTTTATCGGGCGTCGCGCCAGTTCCGCGCCCGAGTCGGCAGCCAGGCTTACTGCAGGTGCACTGAACAACAGCAGGGCCAGGATTGAGTTGCGCAAGTTACCGTTATTCATTTTCTTCGATCCGGGTGGTGATGCGAGATTGCAGGGGATCGAATCGGGTGCGACCCAACCAGATATACACGGCTTCACTGAGCACCATCAATACTATGACCACCACGGTGAACACTATTCCCAGTGGAATGCTACCGCCCGCCGTGGTCATTTGACCAAACCACTCATTGTAGAAGGCTATACCTCCCACAAAAAACGCATGCAGAAACACGACGAAAAACGCCAGCACCCAGCGACTACGATTGCGCTGGCGGCAGAGTAATTGAAAATCCTGAGAAGATGAAATGGCTGCTACCTGGTCACTGTTCATAGTTTGGCGCCTCGTTAGTATGTTGTTATCAGAGAGCTGTCTGCTGTTGTTGCAAAAGCGTTTCCAGCGCCAAACCTATGGACAGAACCCGGCGATCACTGCCGGCGGGGCCGTCAATTTCGAGCCCGATGGGAAGCCCCTGGCTCGACAGCCCGGCCGGTATTGTCAATGCGGGTATCCCTGCATTGCTGGCCGGGTCGGTATTGCGAATATAGCTGGGGAATGTAGGTTGCTGTTCACCGTTCCAGTCTATCGTTTCCAGGCTGTTGGCAATCGGACGCGCCGGCAGGGCTGTGGTTGGAAAGATCACCGCCTCGACCCGGTGCAGCGCAAAGTACTGTCGGTAGGCGTCCTGCAAGGCGGGCCTGTGCACCTGTAGCGCCTGTTGGTAGACTTCTTCCGGGATGGCGCCGCCCAGGGCGTCGCCCACCACTGCCTTGACATCGGGGCTGGCGATGCTCTCCAGCAATTGCTCTACACTGATAGAGGGTGCGTTGTCGGCGAGGTACTGGGGTAAGGTCTGTGCGGTTTCATACAACACCACGGGGAAACTCACCAGTTCATTCAGCTCGGCCAGATTTTCGATGTCTGCCTCCACCAGGATGACACCGGCAGCTGTCAATTTTTCAAGCACTGCGGACATGACGCTGGCCACATCCGGGTCCAGATTGTCATAAAAGTAACTACGGGGAACGCCCAGGCGAAGTCCGTCAAGGGCGGCAGCGCTGAGTTCCGCAGCGGTATCCGACAGTACCGCATCCACCAGGGCCGCACCTGCCACGGTTCTTGTAATTGGCCCCACGGTATCGCGGGTAGTCGAAATGGAAACCAAGCCATCGGCGGGATAGCGCCCCATACTGGGGCGAAAACCCACCACGCCATTGAGCGCCGGCGGAATACGCACGGAGCCGCCGGTGTCAGTACCCAGGCCCGCCGCCACCAGGTTCAGGGCGACCGCGACCGCGGTGCCGCCGCTGCTACCACCGGCGAAATATTCCAGGTTGTAGGCATTGCCCACCGCACCATAGGCATAGTTGTTACTGGTAATACCGTAGGCCAGTTCATGCAGGTTGTTTTTGCCAATAATAATGGCACCGGCACGGCGCAGCCTTGCCACGACGCCTGCATCCTTATCTGGAACAAAGCTCTGCAACGCCCGGGTGCCGGCGGTATTGAGCATGGCCGCCACATGGATGTTGTCCTTGATTGCAAACGGTATGCCATGCAATTGGCCCAGCAGCTCTCCGTCGCTGCGCTGTTTGTCCCGCTGCCTGGCCACCGCCAGGGCGGACTCGGCATCGATGGTGATAAACGCATTGTATTGCTGCTGCAATTCGATCGCCGCCAGGTATTGCTCCACCAGCGATTCGCTGGTCAGTTTTCCACTGGCCAGGCGTTTATGCAGTTCGATAAGGCTGTATGCGGTCATGTCACCTCCAGTATCGCGCGCTTCAGATCGGGCCAGCGGAATCCATCCTGTCACCAGTACCAGAACAAGGATAGACCAGGCAATCAGTTTGTTCACTGCTCCCCCTGCTTGTCGGACCTTACTTAGAAAAAAACCGGGCACCCGTCAGGTGCCCGTAATCCAGAGTCAGTTAAAGAGCGTCTTACATGCTCCAGTTCACCGACACGCCATAGGTACGGGGCGGTGCAAAAACGCCGATCACACCCGGGCCGATAACGTAACTGTGCTGGATCCACTCTTCGTCAGCCAGGTTTTTGCCCCAGGCGGCCACTTGCCATTGCTCATCTGCAGAGGTCCAGGCGATACGAGCGTCCCACAATTTCGCCTCTTCGACGACGGTTTTCTGCTGGATGTAATCGGTGATTTGCTCATCCACATAGGAATAGTCGAGGCGTATATCGATAGCGGCACCCGAGCCCAGGGGAATATTATAGTTGGCATTGAGGTTGCCACTGTGCTCCGGCGCCTGGCGCAGGTTGGAACCAGACGCATCCACCGGTCCGCCTGAGGTTTCAATCACCAGGCCATCCACCTCCGTGTCGAGGTAGGCATAGCTGCCAGACAAGGACAGATGGTCGGTTGCGTACCAGGTGAATTCCAGTTCCAGGCCGTAAATATCGGCTTCACCCAGGTTGGTGGTGATGAACTGGCCAAATTCCGGGTTGTCGGCGGTGGGGCCAAAGCGAACGATCTGCAAATCCTGGTAATCCATGTAAAACACGGTGCTGTTGAAGCGCAGTGTGCTGTCCAGGAAATCACCCTTCATCCCCAGTTCGTAGTTCCAGACTGTTTCCTCATCCACTGGCGTGATCGCCTGGGTAATCGTACCGGGAGCACCGCCGAAACCACCACTCTTGAAGCCCTTGGCCACGGTGCCAAAGAACATAAGATCATCAGCGGGGCGGTATTGCAGAGAAATCTTGGGCGAGAAGTCGTCCCAGTCATCATCAGCGTTTACGCTGAAGGTATTGGGAATGATCGACAAACTGCCGCGCCCGGTCTCGCATCCCGGGTAGTCTTCAAAGCCCTCCGGTAGGATGCCGCAGTTGACCGAGGTGCTGTCAGTTTCCTTCTCGTCGTAGGTGTAGCGAGCACCCAGGGTCAGAGTCCACTCGTCGTTGAAATCCCAGTCGCCCTGGATGTAGGCGGCGTAGCTGGTGGTTTCGTTTTTCTGGTGAGAAATCTCGTTGCCGAACAGGGCGTAGGGGCCGGTGCCACCGGGTGTGCCATCGCCAAAATGCAATTCAAATGCTTCGTTGCGGTCGGTATCTTCCTGCATGAAGTAGAGACCGGCAACATAGTTGATGGGGCCGTCCAGGTTGGACGTCCAGCGCAGCTCCTGGCTGTAGGTATCGATGTCCTCCTGGATATTGTCGATAACTTCCGAACCGCCACCCCAGGCCACACCAATGGATGCCATCTGCCAGTCGGTTTCCGCCGTGCGCCAGGCCGTAATCGTCGTCAGCGTGCCATACTCGAACTCGATATCACCCTTCAGGCTGAGACCGCCGGCTTCCCGATAGCTGCCGCCGTCTTGTGGCGCCAGCACCTTGTCCCGCGATCCACCACCGGCCTTCCACAGTTCTACTGTGTTGGGATCACCACCGGCCACGATCGGAAGCCGGCCCATGTCTTCACGGGTGTCCTCCATATAGTCCGCCGTGATTATCCATTCGCTGGCGTCGGTGCGAAACAACAATTGACCGCGCACCGAATCGTTGTCCTCGTCCTGTTGCTCCTTGTTCAGTACGATGTTGTCTACATAGCCATCGTGCTCGCGGTGATTGTAGGTCAGCTTGGCAGACACGTTGTCCCCCAGCGGACCACTGATCAGGCCCTGGTAGCGAAGCAGACCCTCATTACCTACGGACAGCTGGGCCTGGGCGATAAATTCATCCGAGGGCTTGGTGCTGATCACATTGAGAGCACCGCCCACCGCATTGCGACCAAACAGAGTACCCTGCGGACCGCGCAATACTTCGATGCGTTCCAGGTCGAACATTTCAAAGTTGACGGCGGCGATCTTGCCGATATAGACGCCATCCAGGAACATGACCACCGAGTTGTCCATGCCGGCGCCATCATCGGCCGAGTTGATACCGCGCATGGACAGCAGCGCCTGTCCGGGGGCAAACTCTGCGTAACTCATGCCCGGTACCTTGAAGGCAATATCGGCGGCTCCGAAGATTTGGGCTTCCTCCAGGACGGAACTATCCAGAGCGGTAACAGTGACCGGTATTTCCTGCAAATTTTCTTCCCGGTGTCTGGCTGTTACCAACACCTCTTCCAGCCTTCGACTACTGTCCTGAGCATGGACTAGCGCTGGCATCGCAGCGACGATTGTCACGCCGGCAAGGAGCCGGGTGAATTGGTGAACGGCTAGACATAGGGGCTTTTTCATGGGCATCGGGTGCATTACAATCTCCGTAGGGTATTTATCATGCAAGGCGCGGCTTTATAGGATTTTTGTCGCGTTAATACTGAAACACCCCGGCGCCAAAACCCCTCAATTTTTTTTCGTTCGACTGATGGCGGTGGCCGAATAAATTCGGCCCTACAGAGTTGACCAGCGGATACTCACACCATAGGTTCGGGGAGTTCCGAACAAGGCGTAGTCGTTACCACCCAGCAGGTACAAGTGGGCGATGTACTCCTCATCCAGCAAATTTTTTGTCCATAAGCTGATTTGCCATTTGCTACCCTGGGGGTAGAAAGTCATGCTGGCGTCCAGCAGGTCGAAAGCGGGCTGAACTGTAATATCGTTGTCCGGTTCGCGATAGTTGCGCGACTGGTAACGGTAGTCCAGTCGCCAGTCGATCTCCCCACGTGCGATACGCCACCGGTATTGTGCAGCAAGGTTTACCGAGTGGCGTGGCGCCTGGCTCAGCCGGTTGTCGGTGAAGTCACGGCCTTCGACATCATTAAAGCGGTCGTAGCGTGCATCGAGCCAGGCTTAACTGGCGGTTATTCCCAGCCCTGCAGAAGCCTGCAGAGCAAACTCGGTTTCCACTCCCTTCAGATCTGCAGACGCCGCGTTGCTGGTGTCAAACACGCCAAAGTTATCCACAGTTCTGAATTGCACGACCTGCAGGTCCTTGTAGCGGGTGTAGAACCCGACCACATTCAGTTGCAGGCGATTCTGGTACCAGCGAGATTTCAGGCCTATTTCATAATCCCAGGCAGACTCGGGATCGATTTCGCGTTGTGCCGCTGCCGGCGTGCCGGGCGCACCCTGAAAACCGCCGTTTTTAAAGCCGCGTGCCATGCGAGCAAATAACATCAAGTTATCCCGGGGTTGCCAGGACAGAGCCGCACTGGGCGAAAAATCATGCCAATCCGCACTGGAATTCAGTGTGAAATCCTCGAGAATGATTGCCGGCGCGCCGCCATTCACGGATTGCTGATCAAGCTCCTTTTTATCGTAGGTATAACGACCGCCCAGCGTCAGCTTGGTGGCATGATCGATGTGAAAACTGGTTTCACCGAACAAGGCAAAGCTGTCGCTAGAATTCTCCTGTCGAGTGCGGGCGGTGCCCTGCGGGAAGTGAAACCTCTCATCTCTATCGGTGTCCTCATGCAGGTAGAAGATCCCGGCGACGAAGTTGCGCCCGCCCTCATCTCCCGATGACCAGCGCAGCTCTTGTGAGAACTGGCGGTGAGTCTCATCTACCTGGTCAACCACGGTTTGATCGGTCACGGCGGTCGGCAATCCAGTTGAATCCTCCAGCCACTCGAAGTTGGAATCTCGATAGCCGGTGATGGACGTGAAGCGGTAATTGGGCCGCACCAGGCTTACGCGACTGGTAATGCCCTGTATTGTTCGCTCGGTGAAACCGGCGATCTGATTCGTCGCGTGAGTGGGGTCGCCGCCCAGCACGGCAAAGAGATCCGTTGGCAGGCGACTCTCTCCGCTGGGCAGGCCATCTTCACCGAGAACTCTTACCGGCACGCGGCCAACCACGGGGATACGGCCGCTCGAGTTGAGATCGTCTTCACTGTGATCGTAGGCGATGTACCATTCCAGATCATCGCGAGGCTGGTAGAGCAATTTGGCACGGAGACTGTAATTGTTGTCGTCGTGTTGCTGTTGTCCTCCCAGCACCAGATTCTCTTGCCAGCCGTCGCGCTGCCGGGCGCCAAGCGCCAGTCTCCCCAGCAGGGACGGCGATCCCAACGGGCTGTTCAGCCGAGCGTTTAGCTGGCGATAATTCAAATTGCCGAGGCTGGCGCTGATATCCACGCCCTTCTGGTCTGACGGCAGGACGCTGCTGAGATTGATGGCGCCGCCAATAGCATTCTTGCCGTACAGAGTGCCCTGCGGGCCGCGTAGTACCTCAATTCTCTCCAGATCGAGCATATTGATGTCAATGGTCGACATCCGGCCCACATAAACGTCGTCCAGAATTAGCACGACTGAGCTATCCAGTGCCGCACCATCATCGTTTGAACCTATACCGCGCATATGGATAATGGGCTGGCCGAGGCTGAAGTAGGACACCGAGAGCCCGGGCACGCGCAGTGCAACATCTTGCAGGTTGCGTATTTCCGCCTGGTTGATCTGTTCCCGCGTCAAAACCGTGACCGGTATTGGAACCCTTTGTAAATCCTCGCTGCGCCGTCGAGAGGTAATGATGATCTCCTCGAGCGGCGCGACGTCACCCTCACTATCATCATCTGGTACATCAGCGTCGTCACTGCCAGCCTGCTGTTGCAAGTGCCCGGGCCGCGGATGCGCCATGGAAATGGATACGGTTGCCGTATCAACGAACTTGAAACCCAGCACGGTATTGCTGAGCAGGAGGGCCAGCGCTTCAGAGGCCGTCATGACTCCCTGTATGGGCGGTGCCTGGCGCCTCTCTAGATCACGTTTGGCCACCAATAGTGATACACCAGTGGCGCGGGCGAATTGCAACAGCGCCGGAGACAGCGCTTGCGATTCGATGTCGAATCGGTAAGGGCGTGCATCGGCAATCTGACGCGCATCGGCGAATAAGGGGAACATCAAAAGCAGGCCAAGAAAACAGCCGATAAAGCAGCGCCGGGCGCTGCCGGTGCGGATTACGACGCTTTCTAAAACTTTGCGGCAGCTTGCAAACATAGCCAGCGTGTTACCCCATTCGGCTCCCCAGAGCTATTGTTGCTGCCGCCGAATCACCGTGAGCTGGGCCGACAGTTGTACGGCTTTTACATTAAACGTGGCCTCCAGCGCACGTAGCGTTGCCGCTTTGTTTTGCAGGTTCAACACCCCTACCACTTCCAGTTCGGCCAGCGCCGGATCATCAAGCTTAATGGTGCCCGGGAAATAGCGGTCAATATCGGCAATTACCTGTGCCAGCGCAACACCATCGTAGACAAGCCGGCCCTCGCGCCAGGCCAGTGCCAGCTCCGTATCCACCGAAAGCGGAGCTGTCAGTGCCGTGCCGGGAGTCATACGGGTCTGTTGCTCAGCCACCAGGATCACCTCGGCTTCAAATTCTGGCGCAAATAGTCTGTCTACGTCTACTTCCTGAACCACCGCCACTTTTCCTTCAACCACAGTAACAATACTGCTCTCAGCCATCTGGCGGATATTAAATTGGGTTCCCAGCACACGCACGTAGCCACCGGTGGTTTTGACAACCAGCGGTCTAGCGGGGTCGGGAGACACATCAAAATACGCTTCACCCCGGGTCAGTTCCAGCAAGCGTTGACGGTCGTTCATACTAATAACAACCGCAGAATCTGTGTTCAAGTGTAGCCACGAGCCATCCTCCAGCAGGAATTCATGGCGCTCCCCCACCGCGGTGACATAGTGAACCTGGGCCGGCCCCGTGAACTGTAGATAAAAAATCACCGAGACCAGGGCCAGCAGTGTACTGGCGAAGACGGCAGTGGTTGGACGCAGTAGCCAGCCCAGGCGCGTGACTAGCCATGAGTCCTCGACGCTGGCTGGCGGCACGGGCAGTTTCTCGACGATAGCCAACCGACCCCACAACTTCTCAGCATCAATGTAAAGGCGCTGATGCGCCTCATCTTCACCCAGCCAGGCAAAAAATTCTGCCTTGGTCTGCTCGCTAACATCGCTCGCAGTTAAGCGAACCAGCCAGGTACTGGCTTGCTGCGCGGAAGATTCTGTGAAGCGTGCAGAACTCATATTTGGGGGAGCTCTCATGATTGCTGGTCGGTATTGTTACTAGTGTAACAATCGGCGAGCAAAGTACCTCAATCCAGCGTGGCATCCCAACGCACGGTTTTGCGGCAATGCTCAAGCGCGGTAATTATGTATTTTTCGATAGCACTGACCGAGACCCCCATCTCTGTGGCAATCTGCTGGTAGGTCATATGGCGGGAACGGTGCAACAGGAAAGCGCGGCGGCATTTTGTGGGCAACTGCTTGAGCGCCGCTGCAACGAGATCCAGTTGCTGACACGCAGCGGCGGCTCGCTCTGGCGAAGCGAGCGTGCCGTCATGCTCATTTGGCTCAGACACTCCCACCTCCTGTACATACTGGTCATGGCGTTTGCGTTTGCGAATCCGGTTGAGAGCGAGGTTTGCCGCGGTCTGGAACAGGTAGGCGCGCGCGTGCTCCAGATGTTCCGCGTCTTTCACCTGCATCATGTTGTATAAAGCGTCCTGCGCGATATCCTTGGCTTCTTCCGCGTCCGACAGTCGGCGCGATAAAAAGCGCACCAGGCTGTCGTGGTTTTCCTGGAACAAGTGCTGAAAATATTTGCTGCGCGCGGGTTTCATGAGAGCGTCTGTCACACGGCCAGATGGGACGGTTGTTGCCGGCTGGCAGTTGCACAAAGCAGGGTGGAATCCAGGCAGGAAGGCATGTTTAATCCTCGCGAAGCAGCAAAGTCTTATTTATTATTTGTTGTTGTTATATTACAAAATAAATGATGTGAGTCAAGTTTTATGTATCACTTTGTAAGGGGTCAGGTCGCCCATTACCCACTGTCAGTGGGTAATGGGCGACCTGACCCCTTAATCCAGCAGATTTTCTCCGCCGTCATCCATCTGTTGAGGTCGACGCCAGTAGTTGTATTGGGGCGTCCAGTCCTGCTCACTCAAGCCCGCCAGGCCCAGCACATGCCACATGGAACAGTACAAATCCATGGGCCCAAAAACGCAGGCATTCTTGCGATATATTTTATCATCGCGCAGTTCGTAACAGACCAGGCCCGGCATATTTGCCTGCCCCTGCTGTACAGTTTGTTCACGGATATAGTCGCCGCCCCCATGGGAGGCGGTGCGAAACCTCCAACCCCGGGCATTGGCCATGCGGCGCTGGGTTGCTGGATCATCCTTTGACAAAAGTACCACCGACACAGTCGATTCCAGATGCGGCACAAAGGCATTGAGACCATCAGCCCACAGTGTGCAATAACGACAAGCCTGCCCCATATTGTGAATCGCCAGCAGCTTGTCGCGGCCGGCAAAGAGCTCACGCAAGCTGACACTGCCGTCGAAGGTCTCAAAACTGTAATCGGCAACCTCAGTGCCCGTTTCCGCTTTTCGCAGCTCGGCAAGCTGAACAGTCAAATCGAATATTTCTTGTTCCAGTGCGGCAATCTGTTGAGTACCCATTTTCCGCTCCCCAACATTTATGTTTCGAGTTTCATGTAGTGTAGACGTTTGCGCAAAATCGGGAACTGCTAGCTGAGCGCAGCCGCTTTCAACTCCTCAAATGCCGCTGTCAAACACTGCAGGTAAAACTCGGGATCGGGCAGCATGTCGCGGCAGGCGGTGAAATTGATACAGATAAAGCCGGCGCCACTGATAACTCCGTGGAACAAACCCATATTGTCCAGCACCGGACCCATGCCCATCATGGAATGAATTTTCGCTCCGGCCAGGTACAGGGGCTGCTGCGGCCCGGGCACGTTGGACACCATGGTCTGTATCGGCAACTGCATATCGGTACCCAGGGCGGTGGCCATGGCGACCCGCATACCCAGACCCAGCACCCGCGGAGACAGGGACTGGGTAATATCCATCATCACACCGTTGCCCAGTGCGGCGGAATACTCCTTGCCCCCCACCGAGCTCTGGTGAACGGCCAGTAAACGCTCTACCGGGTCTTCGATGTCGGTGGCCAGGCTGATGGTCATCACGCTCAGCTGGTTGCCGACTGACTGCTTGTTGTCGTCACTGCGCACGCTGATCGGGGCACCACAGGTGAGGCTTTCCTCCGGCAGTTCATTGTGGGCGGCGAGGTACTTGCGCAGGCCGCCGCCGACAATGGAGACAATCACATCATTGATGGTGGCGCCCTCCACCGCACGGCGAATATCCTTGATCTCCTGCAAGTCCATGCGCAGGGCGTTGGTGACTCGATGGGCACTGGCGCGAGCATTAAAACGCGTGCGCAGCCGGCAGCTCTTGTGTTCCGGTTTATCACCGCCCAATTTGTTCGCTCTGATCGCCGCCGGCACCAGCTGGCCCACGGTTTCGAAAAATTTGCCGGGCAATTTCATGTTGTTGGACATGGCCTGCGACCACATACTCCAGCCCAGTGGCGGTTTTTCCGGCTGCCAGGGGTCGTCCACCAGGGGCGGTACTACCTCGGGCGTCTCGCTGTGAATGGCGGTGATGATTTCTGCGCCTGAGACACCATCGATGGCCGAGTGATGGATTTTCAACATGATGGCAAAACTGCCCGTAGGCAGGCCTTCGACATTATCGAGACCTCCGATGACATAGGCCTCCCACAACGGCCGCCGCATATCCAGGCCGCGGGATTGCAGCCGTGCCAGCAAAATACAAAACTGGCGCCAGTCACCTGGCTTGGGTAGGGCGATATGGCGCACATGGAATTCCAGATCGAAGTGATCGTCCTCAATCCAGTAAGGGGTATCAAAGCCCATGGTGCGCGATAACAGCTTGCGCCTGAAGATTGGTGACTTGTGTAAATTGCGCTCAAAGACGGTGAGAATCTCCTTGAAGCGAAGTTTGCCGCCCTCCACTTCCGACTGGTCATAGATAATAACCGGACTGATGTGCATAGGAGTGCGATTAGACTCCTGTTGCACAAACATATAATCCAGCGGGCTTAGTTGTTGCACGAAGCTGATTCTCGATTGATCACGGGTCGCATAATGTGCGCCTGCCGGGCAGCAATGACAAGCCCGGCTGCCTTTCAACGCAAACTGGTATGACCATGGCTACTGGCACTGCTAGAATGCAGCCTCTTTCTAAACCATTACAGATTAAATTGTGCTGGAACTTTGGCAGCTCGCCCTGCTTTGCGGGGCGGGCATACTCGCAGGCTTTCTCAATGTGCTGGCCGGTGGTGGCTCGTTGATCACCGTGCCGATCATGGTATTTATGGGCATTCCCGGTCCTGTAGCCAACGGTACTAACCGCATTGCCATTTTGGCCCAGAATATCACTGCCGCTACTACCTTTTTTCGCCGCGGCTACTCCGAGTTCAAGCTGAGCCTGACCCTGGCGTCTTGCGCTCTGCCTGGCGCGGTGGCTGGTGCCATGATAGGTGCACACCTGGACGGAATCTGGTTCAATCGCACCCTGGCGATCATTATGGTCGGCGTGATGCTGATCATGGCCCTGGACAAGGGCAAAAAACCGCAACAGCAATCCTCACAGCCAAATCGCAAGCAATTGTTGTGGGGGCACCTGCTAATGGTAGGGGTGGGTTTTTACGGTGGCTTTATTCAATTGGGCGTAGGCTTTATCATCATGCCCGTGTTGCACCGGGTCATGGGTTTTGACCTGGTCCGCACTAATATGCACAAGGTGTTTATCGTCGCGGTATACACTGTCGCGGCACTGCTGGTTTTTGCCTCCCAGGTCGAAATACTCTGGGTCGTGGGGCTGGCCCTGGCGCTGGGCAATTCTATAGGCGGATGGCTGGGCACCACCATGCAGATCAAACGGGGGGATGGCATCATCAAGACCGTACTCAATGTGGTGCTGGTCGGGTTTATCCTTAAATTGCTGTTCTTTTCCTAAGCTAATAGAAGTGTTATTGGAGTTTGCACCATGATTGAAGTTGAAAACCTGTCCCGCGCCTACGGTGATTGCCGTGCGGTAGACGGTGTTTCTTTTGAGATTCCCGCCGGCCAGATTGTCGGCCTGCTGGGCCACAATGGCGCTGGCAAAACCAC
>SMVB01046831.1_pt1 | contig 26267 bp, 23 predicted proteins | sample 2456461 | NCBI WGS metagenome assembly SMVB01 (sample SAMN11095934, study PRJNA526329) | marine sediment metagenome | biome: Marine sediment; feature: Surficial sediment; material: Deep marine sediment; isolation source: Hadal surficial sediment | place: Pacific Ocean | collected 2014-05 | depth...
GCATTAGGGCGCTTTTCCATCCTGAACTGCAGTGTACCGAGGTGAACCTGAACCAACGCTTAATCGCCTGCTACGCCAATTCGAGCTTAAAGATCCTTTATAAACAGTGGGTTATAAAGAATTCGATACCTACTCGTCGTCGCTGCCACCGTGCCAGGCAATAAATTTCCACTGGCCTTCGATGCGTACAAGAATATCCGTGTACCGACCACTGACGACCAGGGTCTTGCCCTCGGCGTTTTCGCCTGCGCTGGAGTACAAGTAATGCACGACCGCCATGTCACCATGGACGACGATCGACAGTGGATAGAGTTCGTGCATCTTGCCGTCCCACTGTTTGGACTCAAACTTTTGCCACATCTTCACCGATTCTTTGGTGCGTGGTGCAGGCTCGTCCTTGCCCCAACCGGTGAAGTCTTCAGTGAGAAGTGATTCCACCCATTTCGTATCACCGCGTTGACTGGCTTCCCACTGCCGTTCAACAACCGACCAAACAGCGGCATCATCTGGCGTATCCTGGGCGAGCAATGGTCCGCTTGCGGCCAAACCCATCACTCCGACTGTTATTACGAGCGCCTGACTAAACTTCATTGCGTCACCCCTTGATCGTTACTCACTGGAAGATGGCGGTGATTGTAGTCAAATTTTAGCAATCGTCCAAATATCCGTTTGCAAGTGGGTCTGCCTGTAGATAGTCCGGGTGGTAGATCTCCGTAATGGTGGCGTAATTGATCGACGATGCGGCTTTCTTTACTTGAAAAACGTAGGTGTATGTCGCCAACGCCGCGGGAAAGTCGATGTCCATGCGTTTCAGTTCCGGCATGGACGCGAGATCCACCCTTGACAAGCAGTAATGTGACGACACTTTCTCAATGGCCCAGCCTGCTTCTTTGAATACGGCGCCGATGGATCCGCCGGCAAGAATGTGCTGATGTTCAGTGGCGATCTCGGCAGCATCTGCGGCTGTAAATTCGACCAGTGCAAGTGTTCGCATCGTCCTTCGCCCGTCTTCCTCACTGTACAGGTTCGATAATCGTCGCCCGTCACCGGCGTGCATGATTTCGATACCGTAATTGCCGTATCGCTGGGCGATTCGTTCGCTATTGAGTAGTGGCGCTGACGCGCAGGCACTGAGACTTCCAAGAGTCAAAAAAACGTTTAGAAACAATAAATAATATAAGTAAGTTAATCTAAAATATATCATGGTGAATGACCCTTTCGGGTTGCCTGAATACCGCTCGCTAAATCGTTGATAGCACCACCGTATCCTATATTCATTTGGCCCTTAAAGACTTGTGTCAGCTTATAATGCGCGGCAATCATCGTGATCAAATGGAGCTTACCGGAGCAATCATATGGCTGAAGCGCTTTCTTGTTTTCGTTGCGGCGAATCGCTGGCCGCGTTGACGCCGCCCATGTCGCGCCAGGATATGTGTCCTGCCTGTTCGAGCTTCCTGCATGTCTGTCGAATGTGTGTCAACTTCGACACAAACGCGGTGGCACAATGTCGGGAAGAAGATGCCGAAGAGGTATTCGACAAGGAAAAGGCCAATTTTTGCGATTGGTACAAGCCATCACCCGGGGCGTTTGATTCTGCGAGCAAGCGAGCGGATGAGAGTGCCAGAAGCGCGGCGGAGGACCTGTTCAAATGAATCTGGATCGTAGAAAATTCCTGCAATTGTCAGCGGCGGCGGCAGCGGTTCCGCTATTGCAGGCCTGCAGCGGACCGGACAAATTCGCAGATACCGCGGTTCCGCGCAGTGCCTTCGATGAGGATTCCACCGCCGAAGCAGTTACGGCGGGTATCGACTTAACGGGCAAAGTTGCCGTCGTTACAGGTTGTAATTCCGGAATCGGATTCGAAACGATGCGGGTTCTTGCGTTGCGAGGCGCTTTAGTCATTGGCACCGGCCGGACCATTGAGAAAGCGCAAGCCGCCTGCGAAAAGGTGATTGGGGTAACCATACCCGTTGCCCTGGAACTGTCTGATTTCGACTCGATAGTCGCTTGCGCAGACACCGTTCGCAGCTTGCATACGCCCATCGACATGCTGATTTGTAACGCAGGAATGCGCGGATCCGATCTGGAGCAGGTCAATGGTATTGAAAAACACTTTGCTGTAAATCACCTTGGTCATTTCCTGCTGGTCAATCGCCTGATTGACCGTATGTACTATGCGGATCAAGGGCGTGTCGTGGTTGTTGGCAGCAGGGCCGCTTATCGGACGGCCCCGGAGGTCGGTATCGAATTCGACAACATCGGCGGCGAAAATGACTACAGTGCCGGCAGGGCCTACGGGCATTCGAAACTGGCGAACCATCTGTTTTCGCTGGAACTGGCAAGGCTGTTGAAGGGTAGCCGTATCACCTCAAACAGCCTGCACCCGGGTCTCATCGACACCAACATTACACGCAGGCTGCCACGCTTGATGCGCGGCGCCTGGAGCGCATTCACGTCGGTAAAGGGCAAAACAATTGCCGAAGGTGCGGCGACCTCCTGTTTTGTCGCAACCAGCCCGTTGCTGAATGAGACCAGCGGCGCCTACTTCGAAGACTGCAATGCAGTCACCGTTTCCGGGGATCATCATCTTGATGACAGGCAAATGGCCTCCAGGCTATGGCAATTGTCGGAGACCCTGGTTGGTGATTACTACATTCACCAAAGTGAGCCGGATCCGAGTGACCTGAAGCGCGGGTTTCGAACGCCTGGCGCGCAATTGCAAGGTAACCATTCGTGAGCGAACGCGCTCTCGTTGTCCTTTCCGGTGGCCAGGATTCAACGACCTGCCTTTTCTGGGCGATGGAGAGATATGGCAAAGACGCCGTGTCCAGTATCACGTTCGATTATGGCCAGCGACATCGCATCGAGCTTGATTGTGCAAGCAAAATAGCCGACTACGCGGGTGTCCCTAATGTGCAGGTGCCGATTGATACCTTCACCGCGCTCGGTGGAAATGCGCTGACCGACGGCATCGAGGTCGACGAAGGTACGGCAGACCCGAACTCGTTGCCGAACACGTTCGTGCCCGGGCGTAATCTGGTTTTCATGACATTCGCTGCAGCGTACGCCTGGCAGAATGACATCAAGCATCTTGTTACCGGCGTAGCCCAGACCGACTACAGCGGTTATCCCGATTGCCGCGACGAGACGATTAAGTCGTTGCAGAAAACATTGCGACTTGGCATGGAGACCGATGTCGAGATTCACACACCACTCATGCACTTGTCGAAAAAAGAGACGGTGCAGCTGGCGGCGAGCCTGGGTGCTATTAATGCAATGGCACTCACGCATACCTGTTATAACGGTGAACGCCCACCGTGCGGACGCTGCGCGGCGTGCGAGCTTCGTGCGAAAGGCTTTTCGGAGGCCGGTATTGCGGACCCGTTGGTGAGTCAATGACGTATTCAGTTAAGGAAATTTACTATACGTTGCAAGGCGAGGGCGCCCAGACGGGTCGCCCCGCTGTGTTTTTGCGATTTGCGGGTTGCAACTTGTGGTCGGGGAGAGAGCAGGACAGATCGAATGCGATATGCAGGTTTTGCGATACGGAATTCGTTGGCGTCGATGGTCCGGGTGGCGCCAAGTTCAAAACGGCGGACGATCTCAGCGCGGCAGTCGCCGGCCACTGGCCCAATCATGAGTCAGGCACGATTCCATATGTCGTGTGCACCGGCGGCGAGCCCTTGTTGCAGCTTGACAAAGAGGCCATCGATTCCCTGCATGAGGCAGGGTTTGAGGTCGGCGTCGAATCGAATGGGACCATCGCGGCACCGGCAAACATCGACTGGCTTTGTATCAGCCCGAAAGGCAGCGCTGATCTCGTGCAGAAAAGCGGTGACGAACTAAAGCTGGTTTATCCGCAGACCGAAGCGCAGGCGCAACCGGAGAAATTTGACCGGCTTGATTTCAAGCACTTTTTTTTACAGCCTATGGACCACACGCCTAATCCGACATACTCCCATCAAGCAGATGTCGCGCACAGCACACGTGTGACGATAGACTACTGTTTGCAGAACCCGCGTTGGAAGCTTAGTCTGCAGACGCACAAAATTATCGGTATTGCCTGATGCCAGAGAGATTGAAACAGCACAATAATTCGTCAAATCTGCATCGCTACCTGCAATGGGTGGTCGCGATCACCGTTGGTGTCGTAATCTGGTTTGTTGTGTTTGAAAGAGCGACCGATCCGGAGCCTGCGCGGCAAAAGGCGATCGAAGAGTCGGTGGTGTATGAAGCTCGTATGTTATTGGCCAGCTATGTGTCGCCCGGAGCCGAATTGCAGGTGGTTGACCCGCTGGCGCCGGACCGTAAAGTGGGCAAGACCTATATCTGGCCGGATGGGGGTGGCTGGGAAGTGTCGGGCTACTATCGTCGCAATGCTCAGGATCCCTGGCACCCGTATCTGATGACTCTGGACGCATCAACCGCGCTTTCATCACTCGCAGTGAAAGACCGCAATGAGCGATTGATAGGCATGTCAGCACAGGACCCAAAATTCTCCGCTGTGCCGTAGGTAAAAAAGCGTCCCGGCAAAGCAAACGCTTGGTGGATTTGTTGCATCTAATGATTCAATGAGGCCGCCAGGTAACGCTGGCGTTCGGTACCGGGGCACCACATTGAAAATCGCTGATACATCAGCTCAAGACATCCAGCTGCAGCCAAAGAGCAAGCGCAATCGGAATATTGTCAGCGCTGGCACGCTGCTGGTAGTGATAACATTGATCTGGATGGCCCTGCCCTCGTTCCAGCGCTGGTCCAGCGCGAGCGTCACCGTACCGTTAGAGCGCATTAGAATTGCCTCCGTTGTCCGTGCTGATCTGGTCCGCGACGTGTCCGTCCAGGGGCGCGTAGTGGCCGCGGTCAGTCCAACGCTGTACGCAACGGCGCCCGGTAGAATTACGCTTTTGGTCGAAGCCGGGGCGAATGTCGAAAAGGGCGAGATCCTGGCGACTATCGACAGCCCGGAGCTTGCCAGCAGGCTGCGGCAGGTACAGGCGACGTTGGACCAGCAGTCGATGGAACTCGAGAGACAGCGAATCGAGTCGCGTCAGTCAGCCCTCGACAAGAGGAAGGCGGCCGATCTTGCCGATGTAGAGCTGGTTGCTGCAAAACGTGAAAAACGTCGAGCCGATGCAGCGCATGAGCGCAGGGTTATTTCGATTATTGACTTCGAGAAAGCCCAGGACGATTTGCGTAAAGCCGAGCTTGCCCACCAGCATGCAGTAGCCGACGCGGATCTGTTTGCAGAGCGACTCGCGTTTGAAATCAAAGCAAGTGAGTTGTCGCGGGACCGTCAGCAGATTATCGTCGCCGACTTGCAGCGCCAGGTTGACGATTTGTCTATCAGCTCGCCGGTTAGCGGCATTGTCGGTGACTTGCTGGTGAGTCAGCGTGCGGCGGTATCGCGGGATACGCCGGTTATGGCTGTCGTCGATCTCTCACAATTCGTAATTGATGCACTGGTTCCGGAAAGCTACGCCGACGATCTGGTGATTGGTATGCATGCCGAGATTCTGGTTGCCGGAAAAGTATATGCCGGGCAGCTGGTCGCAGTATCTCCGGAAATAGTCGCGAACCAGGTCAGAAGCCGCATCCGATTCAGCGACGAGATGCCCGGAAACATTCGCCAGAATCAGCGGCTGACGACACGCATTTTGCTGGAAGAGCGTCCAGCCGTCCTGACATTGCAACGTGGCCAGTTTCTGGAGTCCGGAGGGGGGCGCATTGCCTATCTTGTGCATGACGAAGGCTTCGCAGAACGTCGTGAGATAAAAATCGGTGGCCGGTCACTGAGCGCCGTCGAAATCGAAAGCGGCCTGGAGGAGGGCGACAACGTGATCATTTCCAGTATCGAACAATTTGGTGGTGCCGACAGGATCTATATTTCCGACTAGGAACGAACAGTGGTCAGGAACGGGTGGTGACTGCCTCGGCAGATTGACGAAGCGATTCCTTCTGCCATTCGAAAATATTCAATTCAATGAAGACGAATGCAACCAACCACAAGAAAGCGTCCCAGAAATCAACAAAGTCACCTTTGAATCCCCAGTAGACTGCGGCCAGAAACAATATTGAATAGAGAACGAACTTACTTAGCGTGCTCGCGCGCAATGCAATGCCTGTAAGCATATTGCGATTCTGCAGCCGCACATCGATTTCGAGTACGACGACCACAAGCAACCAGACGACCGAATTGATTACATCAACCCAGGCCAGCCCCAATAACTCCCGCTTGCCAGCATGATCCACTACGGCATTTATATTTGGCAGCTGATAAAATACCGTTGCATTGGAAAACGTCGAGCAATTACTCGCAGTGATGGTTTGGAATTCGTCGTAGTCAATCGCGTAAGCCCAATGATCGGCCGCGAGTGCACATAGATTGCTGATGTCAAGTAAAGGTACTACGCCAAACTGAAAGAACAGTTTCGAGATATAGCCGTAAAACGCATAGACGATAAACGCATAACAGACAGCGCGAAGACTGTGTAAGGCGATCGTGACCCGTTTCGTAAAGTGATGATCCTCGAGTACATGAGTCTCGAGTTCAAACATCAGCAGCAACACCACCCACGCAGCGGTATCAATCGTGGCCGCAAATCCCTCAATGATCTGACCGAACTCGATCCCGTTCGCGAATCGATGCGACGAGGCGGCCCATTCTTCAGAAAAGAACAGGTAGATATTGAACGCCAGCAGCGCATAGACGGTATATTTGAAAAGTTTGAAAATATTCGAATGAGTCATCGCTGGCTGTTAATGACTGTCATGCAGCGAGTTCTTGAACAATCCAGTCGATAAATCGTCCTTCCATATCTTCCATGCTGGAAAACGGCCCTGGCTGGTAATATTTGGATTGGATGCCCTTCCAGTTGTTCACGATGATCGATTTGTCGGCCTGCGTCGTGATATCCCAGAGCCAGGTAACGTTATCCGTATTGTAGTCTGTGCCTTCCACTGCATCACTACGGACCAGCCAATAAATTTCACACTTGCAATTCGTGGCGTCAATTGGCGTGAATACATAAGCTACAACGTGGTCGCTGTAGGCCAGCAGGAATGAAAACGGGCCAAAGGTAAAATCAGACGCGCCATGATCGTAATCGGTCAGTTTCCCGAGAAGTGGCGCGACCGCTTCGCCGTCACGGCTGCCGGTCTTGTATCCTTCGAACATCGCGGTGCGACTGTAGCCGTAACCTTGTTCACCCGTCGGCGCCAGCGTGTCGATAAAATCGATGTAGATTTCTTTGATGCCACAGGCATCGAATCGGCCCAGCATTTTGTCTTGAATTCGGTCCCGTTTGGCGGGGTCAAGCATCAGCGTGTGCATCTTTGCGTAGTCCGGGTGTGCAGACGCGCAGTGATAACACTCCTGGTAGTTTTCGATCGCCAGTTTCCAGTTGGCCTCAATTGCATAGGTTTTTTTTGCGGCCAACTTTAGATTGTCAAAACCAAACAGATCAAATGGCTCGGCTAAGTCTTTTCTTGCGGCGGCAAGCGACGGTGGATCGTCACAGAAACAAATGAATATCAGCCCACCGAGAATTTCGATGGAAACGGGCTTCAGGCTGTATGGCGATCGATCAAAATCGTCTGGCATCGAACGCGCCGCAACAAGATTTCCGTCGATATCGTACATCCAGCCATGATAAGGGCACTCAAATTTCTTGACTGAACCTGCATCGGCCATACAAACGAGTGAGCCTCGATGCCGGCATACATTTGCGAAGGCTTTGACCTCGCCGTCCGATCCACGGACAATAATCGCCGACTCTTTATCGAGCCGCGTGACGATGAAATCGCCATTGTCGGGAAGCTGTGAAACATGGCCTGCCAAAAACCAGTTTTTCAGCAGAATTTTTTCCAGCTCCAGTTCGTACATGGCGGGATCGGTGTAAAACCGCTGATCGAGAGACCAGCCGGGTTTGCGCCGGGCAATCAGTTCCTGGAGTGATCGGGTATCTTTCATGCGATGTCTGAAGCCGTGGTGGTTACGATAACGAGCATGACGATATCACAGCTCATTCGAGGTCGTTTTCGGACAGTCACAATCTGAAATCGCGAAAATAGCGCCTGTAATCCAGGAAGCAATGTTCGCCTATTCAGACTCCGTGTCTGTTGCTGAGTAATAAACCCAGATATTCTCCTCGCCCGACAGCAGTTCGATATATTTCGGGTGAACGAACAATGTTTCCCGACCTGATTTTATTTCCTGCAGGACACCGATGTCGGTTAGCTGTTTCAGGTAAACGGATGCAGTCTGGCGTTTCGCAACCCCGGTATTGACCAGGTTGGCGATTCGACAATACGGTTGTTTGAACAGGGCCTCGACCAGCTCCCAGGAATAGGTCTTGGGTAATCTGGCCTGCACATACTGGCTTGTATGTTGCATCAACTCCCGAATCGCCTTGATCTTGTCGGTCGTCCAAATGCAGGTTTCCTCTACCCCCTGCAGCATGAACATTATCCAGGGCTCCCAGGATTGGTTGCGCGTTACCTCAAGCAACAACCGGTAATAGTCTCCTTTGTGCATAATGATGTGTCGGCTCAGGTAGAGGATGGGCGAGTCCAGCAGACCTTGCTCGACGAGAAACAGAATATTCAATATTCGGCCGGTGCGTCCGTTGCCGTCCGTAAACGGGTGGATGGCCTCAAACTGATAATGCTGAATGGCCATGCGAACCAGGGGGTCTAAGTCGTCTGACTGGTGGATGAAGTCCTGCCAGTTATCCAGTTTCTCCTGCAGGAGTTTTTGGCCTTCGGGCGGTGTGTAGATGAACTCTCCACTGGCGCGATTCTTTAGTTTTGTCCCAGGTTCTGCTCGAATATCAAGCTCTACATTTTTGATAGTACTGCATATCTGGATAGCCATATCCGTTGTCAGCATGCCGCGTTGTACCATCTTGCTGCCCTCATACAAGGCAGTTCGGTACCGCAAGGCCTCTTTGGTTGCAGCGTCTGCTTTTTCCTCGGAGATATCGGCAAATTCAAATAACTTGTCGGTCGTGGTGACGATGTTCTCGATCTCGGAACTGGCCTGCGCCTCCAGCAATGGCAGGGCGTTTACGAGTACGGCGGCATTCGGTATCAGCTCCGCGGCTTGTTTGAGCTCGGCCAACGCAACCCTGGCATTGATGCATTTCTTGAGAATGGCAGTTGTTTCAATCAACTCTGCCCTGGGCGGCAATAGTGGCAAATCGTTAAAAGGTACTTTTGGGTCAAATAGGGCCACTTGGCTGTCTCCTGCTTGATCGGGTCAACGTCTAAATAGGTCGATATGAGCGGTTTATCGACATATCATCGGGTCAGGTCGATTGTATCGACACATGCCACGGACATGTCGATATTTAGCGTATTTATCGACATATCAGCACGACGTGTCGATGAAATCGACCGATTCGGGCAATATGTCGATAAAATGAGTTTATATCGACATATTCGGAGTATAGGTCGATGGCATCGACCATTGAGTGACCCAGGCCGCAGATTGGGTGGCCTGTTCGGGTTCCTCATGGAGTTGGTGGCTGTCCGCCGCGTTCAAGTCGCAATGCAAGAGTCGCGAATGCCACAAAAAAACAAAATATGGCACTAGATTCCTGATAAATTGTGCAAGCGACAAACTTATGGGTCTGAGAGGGCGTACGGGGATGCCGGACAAAGACACGTTGATGCAGGGTTTCCAGATGGGGCCCTGGTTCGTATTGCCTGAGCGCGGGCTATTGCGCCTCGACGGCGAAGAAACGCATATCGAACCGCTGGTGATGGACGTGCTGGTCGCACTGGCAGCTTGTCAGGGCGACGTTCTGAGTAACGACCAGCTTATCGATGCGGCCTGGGGCGGTCGCGCAGTCACTGATGACGTCATCGTGCGCTGCATCGCGGTACTGCGTAGAAATCTGGGAGACCAGGCGAGGGCGCCGGACTACATCGAGAACATTCCGCGGCGCGGATATCGACTCAAAATGCCGATCAGCGTTGTTGAGCCGCAGTCAGCTGGTAAACCAACAGACTCAAAAACAAGCACCAAAGCCGGCTACTACGGTCCTCTTATTGCCGGATTTGTTGCGGTTGCGCTGATCTATTTCTTCGCATTCTTCTCGCCGGATTCTCCGCTCGAGGATATCGAGATTCGGTCCCTGGCGGTTTTTCCACTGGACTGTTCAGACGAGGACAAGATCGTCTGCTACAGCTTTGTAGAGGAGCTTGTCAGCCAGCTTTTGCAGGCGCGGGGCGAGAACAACATCAAAGTGGTTCGGAGTCGCAGCGCGTTTCCCGAGAATCCGGATACAGAAACCATCGCAGATGAACTCGACGTTGACGGCATTTTCATTGGCAGCCTTACCCGCTCCGGAAACGATATTCGTATCAGCGTTGAAATCCACAATCGGCGAGATGGCTTCGTATTCTGGAGTAATACGTATGACGGGCTTTCCGCTGACCTGATCAATCTTCGTTCGGATCTTGTGGACGAGGCTGTTGCGAAACTCATAGGCGAAAAAGCGAAACTGTTACAAGCTGACAGTCGGCCGGCTTCTATAGATGCCCTGGACGCCTTCTCCTCCGGGCAATACGAACTGTCGATAAGAAGTGCCGCCTCCATCTCGAACGCGATCGAGCTATTCGAAAAAACGACGGAGCTTGATCCGGAATTCGGCCCTGCCTATGTGCAACTTGCATACTCATACATGCTTTTGCCTGAGTACGACATGACGGCATCGAGCACACTGATGTATGAAAAAGCGTTATCCAGTGCCGATGCGGGTGTTGAGAAAGATTCCGCTATGTTCGGGCCTGCGCAAACCGTATACGGATTCATTTATCACAAACGCGGCCAATGGACGAGAGCGACGGAGGCGCATTTGCAGGCGATCAATGCGAAAACCGTCTACCCGATTTCACATCAACTGTATTCGAGGCTGCTGGCAAGCGTCGGGCGACTGGACGCGTCTCTTGCAGAGGCTCGCAAAGCCCATGAAATCGAACCACAACAGGCAGTACTGATCAGCCGACTCGCGATAGCCTATCTGTGGTTGGACGACCTGGAGAATGCGGAGACCTATTTCAATCGTTCTGATTCTCATAAAGAGTATGAAGCGCCAGTACATGATCTGGCGTTTTCGCTCTTTAATATTCGCAGCGGCAATATTGACAAAGCGATAAGCGAAGCGGTTATCGGTTTGGAGAAATACGGCCTGGATTCGAGTTGGGTTGCCACGGTTTTCGAGGGAATGCACAACCCGGATTTGCGCGAAGAGGCGCATAGCGTCGTGGAGCAGTTGGCAAAAGGCGATCATCTTGCGCCAAGAGTCGAAATTTCATTGTGGGCAATTCTGGGTGATGGTGACCGAGCGATGCAGGTGGCAAGGCGTCTGCAAAATTCAGGCGAAATTTTTGAAGCGGAATTGATGTTCATACCGCAGTTCTCGGTGCTTAGAGAGCATCCGGACTTTCCGTCTTTACTCGACGCCATCGGCCTCACCGATTATTGGCATGACAATGGCTGCGAGTGGCAATCAGATCACGTCGATTGCGAAGCAGACATTGACCCCGTCATGGTGTCGTCGGACTAAAAAATCAGCGTATTGATCATTACTCAGTCGGTTTGCCGCGCGATATTTTGAGTTTGCCGCGACGGTTCTTGCTGTCCAGTCGTTTGGCCACGGATTTCTTGCTCGGACGGGTCTTCTTCCGCGGTTTTTGTTCGTGCAATGCATTCTGCAACAGTTCTTGCAGACGCCGCAAAGCGTCACTTCGGTTTTTCTCCTGACTTCGATACTGCTGTGCTTTCAGGACGACGACGCCGTCGCTGCTGATGCGCTGGTCCGGGAATTTAAGTAGCTTGGCGCGAGCGTCATCCGGCAGCGTCGATGACGATGCAATGTCAAATCGAAGGTGAATGGCTGTAGAAACCTTGTTGACATTTTGGCCGCCTGGGCCGCGTGCACGGATAGGCGTCATATCAATTTCTGACAGCGGAATTGTCAGGGTCTCTGAAATTTGCAAAAAACTTTCGTCGTTCACGCATGCATTATAGCGTGTGCGGCTGGTGACGGCGTGGTGGCATATTTGCGGTAGTGTGTGTGAGAATGATGCGCTGTTTGAAATAGAGTTCCGCCAGATGTTTTCCAGAAACCTGCTCCTTTTGACTTTCTGCCAACTTATTTCGGTGACAGGATCTATTGTCTTGATAACGCTGGGAGGCATTATTGGCACGTCGCTTGCCGATGATCCTGCTTATGCGACGTTTCCTGTAACGGTGCTGGTCTTAAGTGTTGCAATCGTTGCCATCCCGGCGACGATGTTGATGAAGCGGGTAGGGCGCAGGGCCGGGTTCGCCACCGCATCGTTGACCGCCATTGCCGCGATGTTGCTGGCGGCCTGGTCGTTGCAACAGCAAAGTTTCGTCTTGTTTGTGGCGGCCGCCGGTTTGCTCGGCATTAACCTGGCGTTCTCTCAGCAGTATCGATATGCGGCAGCCGAAAGCGTGAAATCCGCGTTCGTTGGCAGGGCGATTTCGACTGTTTTGGTGGGGGCGATGGGTGGGGCGATCATCGGCCCGGAACTGGTTGTCCAGGGGCAATTCTGGATTGCGGAGGTGCCATATGCCGGGACCTTGATCGCGGCCGGCGCCCTGTATGTCATTCAGTTCTTTCTGTTGTTGATGCTGGCGCCGTTAACAGTCGAGTCAGACGAGAGTAGCGATGTGGCGGTCAGGCCATTGACCGTAATCGCCAGTCAACACATATTCATTGTCGCGGTGCTGGGCGGTGCTGTGGCTTATGGAGTGATGTCTCTCATCATGACAGCGACGCCCATAAGCATGCACGTGAATGATGGATATTCTATTGCCGATACGGCGAGCGTTATTCGCGGACACGTACTTGGCATGTATGCCCCGTCATTGATCTCGGGATACTTACTGGATCGATTCGGTGTGACAAAAGTTATGGCCGTTGGCGCAGCCGTGTTGATCGTGGCGGTCGTGATTGCGTGGCTCGATCGATCGTTCATGCATTACTGGCTGGCCCTGGTTGTTTTGGGGATCGGCTGGAATTTTCTTTATGTGGGCGGCACGACAATGCTGACAATGACCTACTCCGTGTCCGAGCGGTTCAAATCTCAAGCGGTTAATGAATTTTGTGTGTTTGGGACAGCCGCGGCAGCTTCTCTGATGGCCGGTTCAGTCATACACCTCTATGGTTGGACACCATTGATTTTGCTGCCGTTACCAGTAATGTTGATCATGTTACTTGCCCTGTTCAGTGTTCGAAAAGATCGCCGGCTGCATGGGTTGGCAAGCCAGGCGACGTAACCAACCGAACAATACAAACAATGTCCAAATTGAAAGAATTACTTGAAGATGCATCCAGGCGATCGATCGCTTATCGCGAAGCGAGCGAAGGTCGGCATGTGGCACCGAACGACAAGGCGATTGCCGGTCTCGAGTCATTCTATGAGGAATTGTCCGAGCATGGCGCGAGTGAAAGCGACACGATAGCGATGCTGGATGAGTTGGGGTCGCCGGCAGCAGTCTCAATGACCGGTCCGCGCTATTTCGGTTTCGTCATCGGCGGTTCCATGCCGGTTACGCTTGCTGCCAATTGGCTCGCCAGCGCCTGGGATCAAAATGCCGCCATGCACGAGGTCACACCAGCGGTCGCAATTCTGGAGCAAGTATCCATTAACTGGATGGTGGATCTTCTGGGTCTGCCGGAGAAAGCAGGTGCCGCATTCGTAACGGGTGCAACCGTTGCCAATTTCACGTCGCTCGCCGCCGCTCGAAACAAGGTCTTGCAGCAGGCAGGGTGGGACGTTCGCGCTGACGGCCTGTATGGTGCGCCGGAAATTACGGTGTTTACCGGCGCTGAGGCTCATCCGACCTTGATGAAAGCATTATCAATGCTCGGCCTTGGCGAGCGCCGGGTTACCAGCATCGATGTCGATGACCAGGGAAGAATGCGTGCAGACCTTTTGCGTGCAGTTGAGGGGCCGTGCATCGTTTGTGCGCAGGCAGGCAATATCAACACCGGCGCATTTGATCCGTTTAATGAGATATCGGATCGGATTGGCGACAATACCTGGCTGCATATCGACGGCGCCTTCGGACTGTGGGCTGCCGCGTCGCCCGAATTGCGCCATTTGTGCGCCGGCATCGAGCGTGCCGACTCCTGGGCGACAGATGCACACAAATGGCTGAACGTGCCTTATGACTCCGGTATTGCATTCGTGCGTGACGAGGCTGCACTCAAATCCGCGATGTCGATTACCGCCGAGTACCTGAACACCGACAGCGAGTTCAGAAACCCCGCGGACTATACGCCGGAACTATCACGCCGGGCGCGAGGTGTTGATGTTTGGGCGGCACTACGCACGTTGGGTCGGAGTGGAATTGCAGAGATGATCGAACGTTGTTGTCGTCATGCGAGGCGATTTGGCGATGAGCTATCGGCAGCCGGATTCAATGTGCTCAATGACGTAGTCCTGAACCAGGTACTGGTGAGGTTTGGTGACGACGAAGCAACATTAAGAGTCGTTGATGCGTTGCAGAAAGAGGGCACTTGCTGGTGCGGCAGTACTGTCTGGCAGGGTCAGACTGCCATGCGAATCAGCGTTTCAAATTGGTCAACGTCTGACGACGACGTAACCGCCAGCATTGAAGTGATGGTCCGGCTTGCACGTGAACTCGGTTGAACCCGATAACGCCTAGAAGTTGAAATTAAATCCCAGGGATACCACCGGATACGCTTTCAGCACATCGACTTCGTCAGCCAGTTCCGCTCGCTCGACTTCAAGGCTGTCCAGAAACGCCTGGGCACCAGCGAGCGTGCCGGTCGCGTCAAGCGACACTTTCGGATCACCCTGCCATAAAACACCGAAGTCGAAATTCATGCCGACTTTTCCGAACAGTTCGAAATCGAATCCCGCGCCAAAGTATGGCGACGTGCTGTCCCAGGATGTGGTGCTGGTCAGTGTGCCAACCTCGGTGGATGTATAGGTCGTACCGCCAATATCAAAAGTGGGCGTGTCGATACTGGCCATCTTGATTTTGTTGCTATTGGAGTAAAAACCCGCCGTCAGGCGAAACGGGCTCAGTGGAAAACGGAGATTCGCTGTCGCGTAATACGTTTGCAATTCCAGCGTTGCGTCGTAATTGATGCCGGCCTGTGCGCCTGTCTCACTGTAGTCATACATGTTTCCGCCAACTCGCAAGTCAATCCAGTCAATGGGCCTCCAGATGCCTTCAAGCCCGATACCTAATGTCCCAGCCTTTACGCCAAGCCACATATTGTTGTCTGCGGTGGCGCTCCCGGTGATAGCGAGTAGTGCCAGTAAAACCAGTGCCTGCTTTCGAAGAATGCCCATTGTCTCGTCCCGTTTGCCCGTCACGAAGTGCGAAAATCTGCTCTCTAAAGAGTAGATAGACTTCACAAGCGCGACTGTGAGGCAGATCACATGCCAGCAAGCACCGGGTTAAGTTAAACGACACTCAATAGCGAGTAACTGCATCAATTCCCTCAATTTGGCAGCTGAGATTAGACGAGTGTCGAGCTAGCGTTAGAGATGCGCAGACTGCGCAATCAATGGATTGATTTGTTAACAAGGAGGTTAACGTCATGAGAGAACTAAATGTATATGAGTTGAAGATGGTAGCGGGCGGTGGCGATCAGTGCACGGCGGAAAATTTTGTGGCCGGAATCGGTGACGCACCCGGCTTTGGCGATTACTTGATCAATGTTTATGAAGGCTTGGTACAAGCGACTTCACACATCATTGAAAGAGTAGCAAACTCGTTTTAATAATGAGGCACTATCGGGGCGATTCTCGCCCCGATTCTGTCACATACCACTTTTGGTTGGTCAATGAAGCCGCAAGAGCCAAGGCGACAATTAGTAATGTCAACGACAGCACTCCAACGGCAGCAGTCGTTTGCGTTATTCTGTCTGGGTTCCAAATAGTTTTCACGCAGTACCAATCAAATATCACAATTGCATTGTAGGTAGCGTGAGTAATTGTGCAGGCCCAAAGTGTTCTCGTGTTCAAATGTTGGACAGCCAGGAAAATGCCAATAATAGTCGCGCCAGGGATTGTCTGCGGGAGATGAAAAAGGCCGAATAATATCGCCGAACCAGCGATCGCGATTATGCGGCCTCTTCGCAAAAGAGGATGAAGCAGGAATCCGCGGTGAATAGTCTCTTCGAGCACCGGAGTTAAGAATACGGATACTAATATTGTCACCGCCAGAACAGGGTTTGGCGGACAAGTAAATCCGAATAGTGGTCCGACTATCGCGTCAGAATTTGGAGACGTGACTATCCGAAAGTTGGCAACGGTAATCAGTCCTCCCCAATGGGCGATGCGAAGCAGAATGCCCATTGCCATAGAAACGAGAACCAGGCGTAAAGTGAGGTTTCGAAATCGAAATTGCTCTCGCAGCGCGGGCCAATTATCTCGGAGAATTGGCGCCATCAGTATCCCCAGAATAGATGGGATGAGCAGCCAACTCAGATCCTTGGCAAAGAGGTGCGAACTGCCGCCATCTTGCAATTTCGTTGCGGCATAACTGCGAACAAAATGCGCACAGATTTGAAAGAGAAGCACTACAACAATGGACGCTTTGAACAAATGCATCGTCTCATTTTTCTCGTCAAGCGGTGTCATAACGGCTCCAGTTGGTCGGCAAGTGACACGAGTTCTTCAACAGCATGACCGCAGCCGGCTTGCGATGCGCCTGACATAATGCGGTGTTTCATGGAGAAACAAGGATCATCAATCGGGATTTTTACCGCTGCTGTTGTCGGTTATTTATACGGTTTGAATCGCCATGGTGAATACACAATTTCAAAATTGCTTGCATATCAACAGCCTGTAAAAATGGCACAGGACTTGCTTTCTATTAATTGGGCAACGGGGAATACCCGCACAGCAAATTCAGGCGTTGGACTGACGCCAGACAGGTGTAAAATTGCGAAGGGTTGGACGTTCTACGAAAAAAGAAGAATGTAATTTTCGGACTTGAAACCGGTCTGAGTTATTACGGCATAAGAAAAACAAGGAGCAGGAATTGAGCGACATCGACACCAATGGTGTGGCAGTAGCCGACAGATCCGATTTTGACAGGAGAAACTTCGGCTGGCGTACGGTATTTTTTGGATTTCTTCGTTCGCGACGGAGAGCGACGCGGCGTGATTCCGAAGTAGAGCCGATTTACACGGACTGGCATCACCCGTGGTTGTTTTTCCTGGCTGTTGGAACCATGCTCTTAAGCTCCCTTGATGCTTTCATGACATTGCAACTTTTGCAGCGCGGCGCGGTTGAGATCAACCCGCTGATGGCGGCCGTCATCGGCCACAGTGCGTTCATGTTTGCCTCGACCAAGGTTACGTTGACCGGTTTCGGCATCCTGGTGCTGGTCTTCCTGTCCAAGGCGCGTTTCATGAATCGAATCCGCACCGGACTCATGCTGACGGTATTCTTCAGTTTCTACGCCTGCCTCGTCTGCTACGAGTTCGTCCTGCTAATGAGTCTGCTGTAGTTCGATACGCCCGTCTGCATTCCCTAAACCGCGTGGTTGAGCTAAACTAGCGCTCCTTTTTCATTGGCCATTGGCCATTTGCCACTGCGCCATTGATGCAGGCATTTCCGGCCCGATTCTTTTCGCAGCGATATCAGTTGCAGCATGAGCACTTCTCTAAAAGAGCAATATGCATCAACTCCACTGTTTGGCACTAATGCGCCAGCGGTCGAGGCAATGTATGAGCAATTTCTGGCGAAACCGGACTCGGTATCCAGCAGCTGGCGCAACTATTTTCAGACTCTTGGCGAGACCGGCAATGGAGGCGGCCCGGAAATAGCCCATTCGCCGATACGGCAACGGTTACGGGAGCAGGCCAATCGAATTCGCACCAATGGGCCCGTATTAGCCGCGACCTCCGGCGATCCTCTGGCCGCCAGCGAAAAACAGGCGGCAGTGTCCAGACTCATCCAGGTATACAGCTTGCGGGGACATCAGATTGCCGACCTGGACCCGCTGGGCCTGGTACAGCGGCATACGCCCGGCGTATTGAAGCTCGACTATCTCGGGCTGGACGAGTCGGACATGGACGACGAGTTCTTCACTGGCGGCATTGCCGAAACCGGCAATCGGCGGATGAAACTTCGCGACATCCTTTCGCTGCTTAAAAAGATCTATACCGGAAAAATCGGTGCCGAATTTGCACATGTGTCGAGAGCTCGCGAAAGACTCTGGTTGCGTAAGCAATTTGAAAAGGGACGGGCTTCTCAAGCGCTGCCGGATAACGAACGCATCTGGCTGCTGCAGCAACTCACCGCGGTAGAGGGCATTGAGCGATATCTGCACACGAGATTCGTCGGCCAGAAACGCTTCTCGCTGGAAGGCGGCGACAGCCTGATCCCGATGCTCGACGATCTGATCCAGCAAGGTGGCAAGGCGGGCATAAAAGAGTTTGTTATCGGCATGGCCCATCGTGGACGAATCAATGTGCTGGTAAACGTCCTTGGCAAATCGCCAGATGACCTGTTCGAAGAATTTGAAGGCAAGGTCGACCCCGAAGAGATGAAAGGATCCGGTGACGTCAAATATCACAAGGGCTTCTCGGCAGACATTGGTACGCCTGGAGGCAACGTGCACGTTGCTCTCGCATTCAATCCCTCTCACCTGGAGATCGTAAACCCTGTTGTTGAAGGCTCCGTGCGTGCGCGCCAGGAACGGCGCGGAGATAAAGAAAGGCAGGAAGTCTTGCCTGTTCTCATTCACGGTGACGCCGCGTTTTCGGGGCAGGGTGTCGTGACAGAGACCTTTCAGATGTCGCAGACGAACGGTTACGCCACTGGCGGTACCGTGCACATCGTCATTAACAATCAAATCGGCTTTACCTCCAGCCGGCCCAGCGATGCACGGTCAACGCCGTATTGCAGCGACGTCGCCAAGATGATTGAAGCACCCATTTTTCACGTGAACGGCGACGACCCTGAGGCAGCCCTGTTCGTCACCCGGCTTGCTTTGCAATACAGGCAGAAGTTCAAGAAAGATGTCGTCATCGACCTGGTTTGTTATCGGCGGCACGGACACAACGAAGCTGACGAACCACTGGCCACTCAGCCGGTCATGTATACGCGAATCCGTGAGCACAAAACCACCCGGGTATTGTATTCGGAAGTGCTCAAGGGCCTGGGCCTGATTGACGACGCCGGCATCTTGGCGTTACAGGATAAATATCGCGACCAGATGGATCGCGGAGAACCAGTAATTCAGTCGCCGCTTGGCATGATCGGCAATGAATACACCGTGGACTGGAGCCCTTACCTGAACGCCAGTTGGGACGAAGAGGTCGACACCACGCTTAGCCCGGCAACAGTAAAGAAACTCGGGCGCAAGATAACCGAATTACCGGCCGGCATGGTTCTGCATGGCCGCGTGCAGCGAATCATGTCTGAACGGCAGAAAATGCTGGAAGGCGAAGTTGACATGGACTGGGGATTCGCAGAGACCATGGCCTATGCCGGCTTGATCGATGACGGATACGATTGTCGTGTCTCGGGTCAGGACAGCGGGCGCGGCACATTTTTCCATCGACACGCTGTCTTGCACGACCAGGTAAATCGACAGGAATACATACCGCTCACAACGATCTCGGACAGACCGGGGGCGTTTTTGATCATTGATTCTTATTTGTCGGAAGAGGCAGTGATGGCGTTCGAATACGGATATGCCTCTACCGAGCCAAACACCCTTGTCATTTGGGAAGGTCAGTTTGGCGACTTCGCAAACGGTGCCCAGGTAGTCATCGATCAATTTATCAGTTCCGGTGAGGCAAAATGGGGGCGTCTGTGCGGACTGACCTTGTTCTTGCCCCATGGTTATGAAGGACAAGGTCCGGAGCATTCTTCGGCGCGACTGGAACGGTTTCTGCAACTTTGCGCCGAGCACAACATGCAGGTTTGCATACCGTCGACGCCAGCACAGATGTTTCACCTGATTCGACGGCAAATGCGGCGTTCATTTAGAAAACCATTGATTGTGATGACACCGAAAAGCTTGCTGCGGCATAAAATGTCCGTGTCGCCACTTTCCGATTTATCGGCAGGTCAGTTCAATCTCATTATTCCGGAAATGGACCTCGATCAGGCCCTGGCCAATACAGCGAAAGTGAAGCGCCTCGTATTCTGCAGCGGCAAGGTCTATTTTGATCTAAGTGAAGCGCGCCAGATTCGCGCTATCGAAGACGTCGCGATTATTCGTATTGAACAGCTGTATCCGTTTCCAATCGAAGAATTCTCAGTGGAAATTGAGCGTTACAAGAATGCGAAAGATATAGTCTGGTGTCAGGAAGAACCGCAAAATCAGGGCGCGTGGTATCAAATTCGCCATCGTCTGCAGGGTCCGTTGAAAGATGACCAGCAACTTTATTACGCGGGCCGACCGAGTGCGGCGGCGCCTGCATCGGGGGTATTCAAGTTGCATACACAGCAACAACAGGCCCTGGTTGACGCAGCGCTGGGCATCAAAACGAGCGCAAGCAAATCCGAAAAACGGAAGTCAGACAAATCGGCAAAATAAACAATACGTGAGCTGCAAATGTAGCGCGACAGGAACAACACGGAATTTATTGATGAGCATTGAAATTAGAGTACCGCCTCTCCCCGAGTCGGTTTCAGACGCGATTTTGGTTACCTGGCACAAGAAGCCGGGAGACACCGTGGTGCGCGATGAAAACATCGCGGACCTGGAAACGGACAAGGTCGTGCTGGAGGTTCCGGCACCGGTATCAGGCACCTTGGTTACGCTGAGTGTCGACGAAGGGGCTACCGTTACCAGCGGTGACATGCTGGCGGTACTGGAAGAAGGAGAGGCGGGTGCCGTGGTCGCCGCCGCACCTGTAATAGCTGATTCAGTAACCGTAAGCGCCTCGCCTGCAGAAGCCCGGAAGGGAGAAAGTGCACACAAATTGAGTCCGGCTGTTCGTCGCTTGCTGGATGAACATGATCTGGACTCCACAGTCGTCATCGGCAGTGGCAAAGATGGCCGCATTACCAAGTCTGATGTCATGGGCTACCTCAAGAGCCACAGCGACGAGAATGTCGCACCCGGCGACCCGACCGTAGCCACAATGGGCACATCCGGTGGATCAAGCCGAACCGAGCAACGCGTGCCAATGACGCGACTCAGGAAGGTCATTGCGAACCGAATGGTTGAGGCACAACATGCGGCAGCGATGTTGACGACCTTCAACGAAGTCGATCTGACCAAAGTGATGTCATTGCGCAGCCGTTACAAAGAACCCTTTCTAAAAGAACATGGAGTCAAACTGGGATACATGTCGTTTTTTGCCAAAGCCGCGGTTGAGGCACTGAAGAAGTATCCGGTCGTGAATGCCTCGGTCGAGGGAAGCGACATCGTTTATCACAACTACTACGACATTGGCATTGCGGTTTCATCCGACAGGGGTTTAATGGTGCCGGTTGTGCGTGATGTCGATCAGTTGAGTTTCGCGGCCGTGGAAAGTGCAATCGCCAGTCTTGGCGCCAAGGCACGTGATGGCTCGATGAGCATGGACGATCTGACCGGTGGCACATTCACCATCACCAACGGTGGCATATTCGGCTCAATGCTGTCCACACCAATACTCAATCCGCCGCAAAGCGCGATTCTCGGAATGCATAATATTCTGCAGCGACCAATGGCGATTGATGGTCAGGTAGAGATAAGGCCAATGATGTATCTCGCGTTGACCTACGATCATCGAATTATCGATGGCAAAGAGGCGGTGCAGTTTCTCGTCAGCATCAAGCAATCGCTCGAAGATCCCGGTCGATTGTTATTGCAGCTCTGAGAGACCCGCCACAGTCAGGATCACTTTAAATTCAGTTTCAGGAAAAACACTAAATTATGAACAGAAGTTTCGATGTTGTTGTTATCGGCGCCGGCCCGGCGGGTTATATTGCCGCCATCAGGGCCAGCCAGAACGGGATGAACGTAGCGTGCATTGATGAGTGGACTAACCGCGATGGCAAGCATGCGTTCGGCGGCACGTGCCTGAATGCGGGCTGCATACCGTCAAAAGCGCTGCTCGAATCTACGGAGTTGTTTCATCGAGCTCAGCATGAGTTCGGCAAGCATGGAATCAAGCACGCCGGCGTTGAAATGGATGTTGCGACGATGCAAAAACGAAAAGCCAGCATTGTCAGGCAGCTGACAGGCGGCATCGCCGGTCTGTTAAAAGCCAACAAGATTGAGGGACTGGTTGGACACGGTAAGTTACTTGCCGGTCGCAAAGTGGAGTTTACGCCGGTCAATGGTGACGTTGAGGAACTCGACGCCCGTTATGTGATTCTGGCCAGCGGCTCTACGCCGATCGAGATCCCGATCGCGCCGTTCGATGGCAAGGATATCGTCGATTCCTGGGGCGCACTGGAGTTCGACGCCGTGCCGAAACGACTGGGTGTCGTTGGCGCTGGCGTGATTGGATTGGAGCTCGGCAGTGTGTGGGCCAGGCTCGGCGCTGAAGTCACCATCCTGGAGGCCATGGACGATTTCCTGTCCATGGCCGACCGTGACATCGCGAAAGAGGCGAGCCGAAGTTTCAAGAAACAAGGTATGGATATTCGACTCGGCGCGAAGGTTACGGCAGCCAGGGCAACCGAAAAAGGCGTTGCAGTCGAATACGACGACAGCAGCGGAAAACAAACAATCGAGTTCGACAAGCTGGTGGTCGCAGTCGGAAGGCGCCCAATGACGGACAATCTGCTGGCAGACGATTCAGGTGCAATCATTGATGACCGTGGTTTCATTCAGGTCGATGACGAGTGTCGCACCAACGTGCCGGCCGTTTTTGCCGTCGGTGACTGCGTACGTGGCCCGATGCTGGCTCACAAAGGCTCAGAAGAAGGCGTTATGGCCGCAGATTTGATCGCCGGTGAGATTGCTGAGGTGAACTATGACGTCATCCCCTCAGTGATCTATACCTCACCCGAAATCGCCTGGGTGGGCAAGACCGAGGAAGAAGTGAAAGCCAGCGGCCGCGCTTACAAGACAGGATCGTTCCCGTTCGCCGCAAGCGGCAGGGCGAAGGCGATGGAGCAGACGACGGGCATGGTGAAGATCATTTCGGCTAAAGACGACGATGAGCTGCTGGGGGTGCACATTGTCGGCCCCATGGCCGGAGAGCTAATTGCCGAGGCAGTGCTGGCAATGGAATTTTCGGCCAGCACTGAAGACCTGCAACGCACCATTCACGCACATCCCAGCCTGGCAGAGGCTATACACGAAGCTGCGCTGGCGGTGGATGGGCGGGCGCTGAATAACATCAACAAATAACGGGCTGTTAGGGCAGAACGTAAAAATATATCGTCACAAAACTACAGGCACTGCCGGCCAGGACAAACAGGTGAAAGATTGCGTGGTTAAAGGGGATTTTTTTAATGGCATACAGGATTGCGCCAACGGTATAGGCCAGGCCACCCGCAAATAGCCAATACAGTCCTTCCGGTGACAATTCTCGCATTAAGGGTTTAATGGCAAAAATTGCCATCCATCCCATAAGCACATACATGAGTGTCGAGATTACTTCGAATCGCCCTGTGAAAAAGATTTTCAGAGTAATGCCCGCTAACGCCGTGGCCCAGCTGACGCTGAACAGGGTCCAACCGACGCTGCCATTGAGCGTGATCAATGCCAGCGGAGTATAGGTGCCGGCAATGAGCACATAAATCATTGAGTGATCGACCACTCTGAGTTTTTTTCGTCGCCGAGGATCTGTGGCGGCGTGGTAGACCGTCGACGTGAGGTAAAGCAAAATCAGGCTGATGCCGAAAATGCCGGCAACCACGACATCCCGGGCATTACCGTTCGCCGATGCTTTTAGTAGCAAAAAAACCAGTGCCACGGCACTGAGAGCGAGCCCGAGTGCGTGCGAAAAAATGTTTATTCTTTCTTCTATGGGCGGATAAAATTTCGCGCCGTCAACTTCAATCACTTGATTTTGTGCATCCTTTTGATTTCTAAACCTTGCGCCGTACTGACAATACGTTGGGCAGCTGCTCAAGCCGGCTGATTACGCGACTCAGTGTTGCCAGGCCCGGAACCGATAATCTCAAGTCGATCATGGCCTGCATGCTCTTCTTGTCGGTATCGGTACGCATACCATCAACGCTGACGCCATCATCGGCAAGCACGGCGGTGATGTCACGCACCAATCCGTGACGATCAAACGCCGATACAGTCAGGTCGGCCGGGTACATCGCGTCCTCCTGGCTTCCCCAGTCCACTTCGATGACGCGTTCCGGGTGCCTTATATTAAGGCCAAGAAGGTTACCGCAGTCTTGCCTGTGGATGGTGACGCCACGGCCTTGTGTAATGTAACCGGTAATCGCCTCCGGCGGGACAGGTCGGCAACATCGTGCAAAGTTGCACATCAGGTCACCGACCCCGGACACGGCAACTTGCTGTGACGCATTACCGAGTTTGCGCTTGTTCCGTTTCCGCGGAAGTTGCTCGGCCGGTGAGCCTTGCCTGAGGTTTTGAATGGCTGTCGCCACACCGGCCGCCGTTACATCACCGGCACCGAGGGCGATATACAAGGCATTGCCGTCTTTGAATTTCAACTGATTCGCGATGTCTGTCGCGGAAAGATCTCTTGCGTTGAGTTTTGTGAATTCGCGTTCAAGAATTTCTCGTCCCTGGCGCTTGTTCTGATCTTTGTCGCGTTGCCGAAACCAGTTACGAACCTTGGTGCGACTTCTCGACGCCGCCAGGTAGCCCAGCTGCGGACTGAGCCAGTCACGGCTCGGGTGCGGCTCTTTTCCGGTTATGATTTCAATCTTGTCGCCATTTTGAACCTTGTAAGTCAGCGGCACGATGCGACCGTTGACTTTAGCGCCGCGGCATCGATGCCCAACCATCGTGTGCACATGGTATGCAAAGTCCAGCGGAGTGGCGTCCGCTGGCATCTCGACGACATCACCTTTAGGGCTTACGGCGTAAACCCGGTCCTCAAACACGTCGTCTCGAATCTGGTCAAGCAGGTCGCCGTCCTGGCTGGATGGCTCCAGCAGTTGCCGCAGGTATTGAATCTTCTGGTCGAACGCGGCGTGAGCGACACTGCCTTCTTTGTATCGCCAGTGCGCGGCCACACCGAGTTCGGCGTGGCGATGCATGTCAAAGGTTCTAATCTGAATCTCTACTGTCTGGCCATCGGGCCCGATGATCGCGGTATGCAACGACTGATAGTTGTTCTCTTTTGGATTCGCAATGTAGTCGTCGAATTCGCCGGGGATGTAAGACCACAGATTATGCACAGCCCCCAGCGCTGCATAACACTCGCTAACGTCATCAACCATGATTCGAACGGCGCGTATGTCATACAAGTGTTCGAGTGCGACGTCTTTGCGCTGCATTTTGCGCCAGATACTATAAATATGTTTCGGGCGGCCGCTGATTTCGGCAACGATGTTGTTCGCAGCCAGCTCCGCGCGTATTTGCGATATCACTTCATCAATAAACGATTCGCGTTCCTTCCGCTTTTCTTTCAGCGACTTCGCAATTTGTTTGTACGTCGCCACTTCGAGATAGCGAAACGACAGGTCCTCAAGCTCCCATTTCAGTTGCCAGACGCCGAGCCGGTTTGCCAGTGGCGCATAGATTTCACGTGTCTCGATTGCAATGCGTTTTTGTTCGGTGTCGGATGCCGTTTTCGCCAGCCTCAGCCGATAGAGCTGCTCGGCAATTCGTACCAGAACCAGCCGCGCATCCGACACCACTGCCAGCAGCATCTTGCGTAAGGCCTCGGACTGCTGCGTCGCCAGCGCCTCGCCGGGTTGCCAATCGGCTGGCAGCGAAAATCGGCCAAGTTGAATGAGCCCCGTAATCAACGTTGCCAGCTCCGACAACGGTCCGCGGGTCAGGCTTTGGACATCGATTTCGCCTTCGCGAGCAAGCGGATACAGCAATACTGCGGCGCGCAGGTTCGCCGGCAGGCCCAAAGGCTCCAGAATCGTGATAATCGCGTCAGCCTCGGCTACCAGGGCCTCGGACTCCGGGGAATCGACCAAATCGCCAAGAAATTGCCGCGCAGCGGAATCGATGTCGGGATCATTCGCGCCGGTTTGCCGATTTTCTGTTTCTGAGCTCGCCATCTGTCTTGTTTTCAAAGGTGTTCACCAACTTAAGAACCGTTATCATACGCCCTGTAATGCGGCACATAGGCCATCGTCGAGAAGCGGCGTGTTTTGTATGGAGGTAGCAGCAGGAA
>SMVB01055404.1_pt1 | contig 26244 bp, 24 predicted proteins | sample 2456461 | NCBI WGS metagenome assembly SMVB01 (sample SAMN11095934, study PRJNA526329) | marine sediment metagenome | biome: Marine sediment; feature: Surficial sediment; material: Deep marine sediment; isolation source: Hadal surficial sediment | place: Pacific Ocean | collected 2014-05 | depth...
CGGGACGATCGTCGGAGCGGAGACCGAACTAGGCACCATCGAGGCTGAGACGGTTGTGCTGGCGTCAGGCATCTGGACCCGGCAGCTCGCCGACACGATAGGGGTCAATGTGCCCCTGCAGGCCTGTGAGCACTTTTACATCATCACCGAGCCGATCGAAGGGATGCTGCCTGGGATGCCAATTGTCCGGGACCCGGGCGGCTACACCTATTTCAAAGAGGAAACAGGCAAGATCATGGCCGGCTTCTTCGAGCCGGGAGGCAAGGTGTGGAAGCTTGATGGCATCCCCCGTGACTTCTCATTCGGGACCTTGCCTGAGGATTGGGACCACATCGGGCCCATTTTCGAACGGGCGATCCACCGAATGCCGGTCCTTGAAGACTGTGGGCTGCAACTCTTCTTCAACGGTCCGGAGGCTTTCACTCCTGACGGTGTCTACTACCTCGGGGAAACGCCGGAGGTCAAGAACTGCTTTGTGTCCGCGGGCTTCAACTCCGTAGGCGTTCAGTCGGCAGGTGGAGTTGGGTGGGTTCTTGCGGATTGGATCGCAGACCGGCATCCGCCGATGGATCTTTCGGCTGTCGACATACGACGTGTCTTTCCGTACCAGGCGAACCGTGAGTTTCTGGCAAGGCGCATTCCCGAGAGTCTCGGTCTGCTCTACGCGATGCATTGGCCGTTTCGTCAGTACGAGAGTGCCCGGAATCAGCGAATGTCTCCGATTCACCAACAGATCGACCGTGCTGGTGCTGTGTTCGGAGAGGTCGCGGGCTGGGAACGGCCGAATTGGTATGCCCTCGACGGTCAACAGAAAAAGTACGAGTACAGCTATGGCAAGCAGAACTGGTTCGAAGCGTCCGGCGTCGAGTGCGCAGCAGTACGGAACGCGGTTGGGTTCTTCGATCAGACATCGTTTGTCAAGCTCCGTGTCACCGGCCGAGACGCCGTGAAGGTACTCAGTGAAGTCTCGTCCAACGAGGTCGACGTTGCTGCTGGCAGGGCCGTCTATACCCAATGGTGCAACAACAGGGGCGGTATCGAAGCCGATCTCACGGTGACCAGGATCAGCGAGAACGAGTTCCTGGTCGTAACGTCGGCAGCCTCGGGGACTCGGGACCTCGCCTGGCTCCAGACGGCATGTCGCGACTACGAAGTCACCATCGTCGAAGTCACCAACGACTTCGCAACGTTTGGTGTGATGGGCCCTAAGTCGCGAGAGTTGCTCTCACAGCTTGGGTCAGCCGCACTGGGGAACGCAGACTTCCCCTTCGGTACTGCTCAGCAGGTCGAGCTGGCGGGTCATCTGGTTCTTGCTCTTCGCATGACCTTTGTGGGTGAGCTTGGCTGGGAGATCTACGTTCCTTGGGGCGAGGCGCCCTCGCTGTATGAAGTGATTGTTGCTGCGGGAGAAGACCACGGTCTTCGCCACGCCGGCTTCCACGCGATGAACACGCTTCGGCTCGAAGCCGGATACCGCCACTGGGGTCACGACATCACCGACGAGGACACACCCCTGGAGGCAGGCCTCGGCTTCGCGGTTGCGTGGGAGAAACCTTCGTTCACTGGCAGAGACGCTTTGCTCGCCCAGCGGGAGCAGCCTCGTTCCAAGCGGCTCATCCAGTTCAGACTCGAGGATCCGGATTGGCTGCTGTACCACGATGAACCGATCTATCGAGATGGAGAACTCGTGGGACGCACCAGCTCCGGCATGTGGAGCTACGTCGAGGGTCGGTCCCTGGCGATGGGCTACCTCACCAATACTGATGGTGTGACCAAAGGGTGGCTCGACGGAGGCACCTTCGAGATTGAGGTGGCGACCGAGAGGATCACGGCCACCCCGTCGATCCGGTCGTTCTACGACCCCGGAAAGGAGCGTGTTCGGGTCTGAGTCTCCGGCCCTCTAGACCACTCGACTGTCTCTGAGGAATGGGACCGGAACCGACGCGTCGAGTTCCCTAGCGAATTTGTGGCCCGAATACACAGCCGTGGCGATAGTTCCGGGATTGAGACAGTCACCGATACGGTCGATTGCAATCTGGCCGGCGAGGCTGTGATAGAGGGCATCTTGTGGTGCGCGTGACGTGATCATCACCACAGTTGCAGCTTCGATCTCCTTTGTCCTACCGGTGTAGATGGATCCAAGAACAGCGTGATCAGCCGTAACGCGGGCAAGTGCCATGCAAGTTTCGATCGGGATCTCGAGTTCGACTATCCGCTGCTGGATGCGGTACTGCTCCTCGGTGTGTCTGGTCCAAGTTGAGATCTCGTTCGCAGGAGTCACCAGGGTCACATCGAGTCCGTCCCGCCGAAGCAGCTCTGCAATCACACCGCCGATGTAGTAATGGTCGTCGTCGTAGACAACCACGGGACCCTCGGGCTGAAATCCAGCCAGGATGTCGTCGGGAGTGATGACGCGGGTGCTCTCCCAGCCACTTATGGGTTGCGCGTGCCATCTCCCGACGCCGTCATGCCTCCACTTCGCACCGGTTGCAATCACCACATGATCCGCCCCGTACTCCAGGATCTGGTCTTCGTCGATCTCACTTTCTAGGTAGTAGTCCACGTTCTTCAGCTTCCCAATCATCGTCAAACGCCAATCCCTGACACGCACCCATTCCTCGAGGCCGGGTAGACGCGACTCGAGTGTCACTCGCCCTCCGAGTTCACGGCGAGCCTCGGTCAGGGCCACTTCATAGCCACGCTGGCCAAGGGCGAGTGCCGCTTCGAGTCCCGCAGGCCCACCGCCAACAATCAGAACCGAAGATTCCGATCCCTTTTCCGGGATGTACTCGGGGTGCCAGCCCTTGCGCCATTCTTCGCCCATTGTCGGATTCTGCGTGCAGCGGATCGGGGTGCCCGTTTGGTCGCCGGTGTAGCAGATGTTGCACCCGATGCATTCCCGGATCTCGTCCTGACGGCCTTCGGCGATCTTCATCGGTAGGAATGGGTCAGCGATGGAGGGACGAGCCGCACCGATGAGGTCTATGACACCTTGGCGAACGAGACGCAGCATCGTCTCGGGGCTGGTGAATCTCCCGACGCTCACTACCGGCTTGTCCGTCACCGATTTGACCCAAGACATTGTCTTCTCGAGACCCGCTTCGGGCACGAATCGAGAGGTCCCCATCTCGTACGAATAGTCGTGCACCGTGATATCCCACAGATCGGGGAGGTCTCCGAGAAGCTCGAGCATTTCCCGAGGTTCGGTCGTGTTCTGGTCATCGTCCTCGCCGCCGGTGCTTGCCGAAAACCGGACGGCAACGGCACAAGTGTCGCCGATCTCTTCCTTGGTCTCGATGATGAGCTCTTTGAGTAGCCGAGCTCGGTTCTCGACCGATCCTCCGTATTCGTCGGTCCGTCGGTTCGAAGGCAGCAGGAACTGGTGTATGAGGTACCAATGCGCGGCGTAGACATAGACGATGTCGAATCCTGCACGCTTGGCACGTCGGGCAGCCTCGAGGTGCCACCGCTTGAGATCCTTGATATCCGACTTGTCCATTGCCTTGGTCTGCAGAGGGTCGTACACGCCGGCGAGCATGCTGTAGGGGCCCAAGGGCACCTCGCGGGTGTAGTTGTTTGCCGATGCGGCACCACCGTGCCAAAGCTCGATACCTGCGAGAGCACCATGTTCATGGATCTTGTCAACTGTCAGCGACATCGCCCTGATGTCCCCGTCGTCCCAAATCGATGCAGACGGATATGGCTCATCGTCAGACGATGGATGAATCGAGCAGTACTCCGTACAGACAGTGCCCCAGCCTCCCTCGGCTTTGACCCCACGGAGAGCTGCTACCGAATTCGGGCGGCGGTATCCCATGCCCGTGCAATGCGGGACTTGGTAAAAGCGGTTGGGCGCTGTCACAGGACCGATCTCAACCGGCTCGAAAAGCACGTCGAAACGCGGGTCACGTGCCATCCACTCGCTCCTCGATCGGGTTCGAGCACTCTAGGCTTTGAATAGTTGAACAGGACTGATAGCACTCGGCGGTTGTGATCCGTGCAAAATCGCGAAGTCCCCGGCAGCGGTTGACACCCACCGACCGAAATGACAGTTGTCATCGCGGCGGCTTAGAAGATGTCCAGTATCAGGGCGATGGTCTCTCGTATTTGATGAAGGACCTCGTTGCCAACGTTTCCTCGTACGGCTTCCACACGCCCTGGTGCGAAGACGCCGAAATCGGCCACATTGTCGTTCTCGTCGACCCAAAAACCGCACTAATGGCTATATACGCTCGTCACCGCGGATTCGATTGATGCCCGGGATCGACATGCTTGTTGGGGTGATCAAGGGGCGGAAGGGAAGGTGGTTGGGCCGTTAGCCCTTTGGGTCGGTTAGCCAACTAGCTGCAGAGCTGAGAGAGCTGAAGCTCTTGTTCTGTAACGCTTGTATCGTGTGAATTCATGCGGTTCTTAGCGGTTTTTGCCCTTATAGCCGTTGCCGAGATGGCAACATTCTTCTGGGTTGAATCAAGGATCGGGCTGGGGTGGGCGCTTGGACTCGCTGTTCTCACGGCGTTGGTCGGATCGTTTCTGGTTCGACGGGCCGGCCTTTCAGTACTCAGTCGTATCCAGCGCAAGCTTGGTCAAGGCCGGCTACCGGGGCGCGAACTCAGCGATGGTGCTGCCATCCTCGTCTCTGGCGCATTCTTGATCTCACCGGGTTTCATCACCGACGTGCTGGGATTCCTGCTGCTGATTCCACCGCTGCGCGGTTTGCTCTATCGCATGCTTTCCAAACGTCTTTCAGCAAGGTTCACCGTATTCGGCACCAGCGGTCAAACGCTGCGTAGGGACTGGTACGAGGCGCCTGGGTCGGCCGGCAGTCAGCGCGAAGAGGTCATCGACGTCGACGACCTGGAATAGCTACCGACCTGACCCCTGCGAGGACTATCGCACGGCGCTAGCCAGACTCAGACACTGCGGTGCTCGCCCTGCTCGGATCGAGGTGCCGTCAGGGGCGGCTCCGAGCCCGTCGAGTGGTTAGCGATCTGGCACACGGCTGGGGGTGGGCTTAGCCTCGAAGGAAGGTGCGGACAGTGTCGATCGAGTCCGCATCATCGGCGTTCTTGTCATCGCGGAAGCCCTTGACTCGAGCGAAACGGAGGGCGACACCACCCGGATATCGGCTGCTGCGCTGCACCCCGTCGAAGGCGATCTCGTAAACAATCTGCGGCTTCAGGTGGACCACACGACCCTCCCTGTGGTCCTCGATTTCGAGGAACCGAGCCGTCTGCCATTCCAGCAGCTCGTCGGTGAGGCCCTTGAAAGTCTTGCCCAACATGACGAACCCACCCCGCACGTCCCGGGCACCCAGATGCAGGTTGGAGAGCCATCCCTGCCGGCGCCCCGATCCCCATTCAGCGGCGAGTATCACGAGATCGAGGGTGTGGGTGGGCTTCACCTTCAGCCAAGCGGAGCCACGACGACCGGCCTCATAAGGCTGATCCGGGACAGATACATGATCCATCACACGCAACACGTCCCAGATCTTCGTTTCTCCAACCCGGTTCACTCGGGTTTTTGATGGCCGAGGGATCCTAAGTTGCCATATAGCCACGCTGAAACCCCGGGTACGACCGAGGTTGGATGACTTCAGATCGCAGCCGTCTCCACCACTACTCCCCGGGGGGTGGGTGTCGGGTCGGGGGCTACCCTCGGCAACCGGAGGTGCGTGCGATGGCGAACATGGTCGAATACGAGGCCACCCGAGCCGATTTTCGGGTCGAAGTGCCCGAGTTCTTCAACTACACGGGTGACGTGATCGGGACTCGGGCGGACGAGACCCCCGACAAAGTCGCCTTGATCGCAGTCGAACCCGATGGCCTCGCGGTCAGTCGCTACACGTTCGCCGACCTGGCCGACTTGGCCCATCGCACCGCCCACCTACTCCGTCACCACGGCATCGGCAAGGGGGACCGGGTATTCGTGCAGTTGCCTCGGGTCGTCGAGTGGTACGCGGCGCTGTTGGGATGTTTTCAGGTCGGGGCGATCCCCATGCCCGGCACCACTCAACTCATGCCCAAGGACCAGTCCTATCGCATCAACCAGGCCGGCGCGGTTGCCGCCATCTGTGATGGGCCGGGGGCGGGCCACCTCGACGAAGTAACCGACGAATGCCCGTCCCTCATGACCCGATTCGTAGTCGGTGCCGACCGGCCGGGGTGGACAACGTTTGGTGCTGCCCTCGAAGCGATGCCGGCCGAACCTGGCCCCGTGGAACGGACACGCTCCGACGATCCTCTCCTCCTCTACTTCACTTCGGGCACCACCGCCCACCCCAAGATGGTCCAGCACCTCGGTTCCTACGCCCTTGGTCACGAGATCACCGCTCGGTTCTGGCACGACCTGACTCCGGACGACATCCATTGGACCGTGTCCGATACCGGCTGGGCAAAGGCGGCATGGGGAAAGCTGTTCGGCCAGTGGATCGTTGGGGCTGCCGTCGTGATGTGGAACATCGTCGGCAAGCCCGACTTCGACCGGATGCTGGGTCTGATCGGCGAATTGGGCGTCACTTCGTTCTGTGCACCGCCGACGCTATATCGGGCATTCGCCCAGATGGACCTGTCCGCCTACGACTGGTCGACGCTGCGGCACTGCACCAGTGCAGGTGAGCCCCTCAACCCCGAAGTCATCGAAACCTGGAAGTCGGTCACCGGGACCGAGCTCTACGACGGCTACGGCCAGACCGAGACCGTGTGCGTGGTCGCCAACCACCCGAGCCTCCCGGTCAAGCCGGGCTCGATGGGCCGTCCCGCACCTGGGGTGGATGTCGATGTGGTCGACGACGACGGCGTGATCTGCGCCGATGGCGAGGAGGGCAATATCGCGGTTGGCACCGACCCGTGGCCGGTTGGGCTGTTCCGCGGTTACTGGAGGGATGAGGAACGGACCGCCCAGGTGTTCCAGCACGGCTGGTACTACACGGGCGATCGGGCATACCGAGACGAAGACGGGTATCTCTGGTTTGTCGGCCGGGCCGATGACGTCATTCTCTCCGCCGCCTACCGGATCGGGCCGTTCGAGGTTGAGTCGGCGCTGATCGAGCACCCCGCCGTCGCCGAAGCAGCTGTGGTCGCCAAGCCCGACCCCGACCGGGGCAACATCGTGAAGGCGTTCATCATCCTCGCTCCTGGGTACCAACCATCAGACGAGCTCACCGTCGAGATCCAGGATCACGTCAAAGCGATCACCGCTCCCTACAAGTACCCCCGAGAGATCACCTACTTGACGGAACTGCCGAAGACGATTTCCGGCAAGATCCGAAGGATCGACCTCCGTGACATGGTGTGAGTCTCCAAGACGACTGGTTCGGTCATGGAGACCGACCGGCTCAGCGAACATGTCGGTAGGGTCGATGGATGGTCGAAATCGACGTTGTGGCTGAAGGCGCTTCCTACCGGGTGACCGTCACCGACGGTGGATCCTCGACGCATCTCGTAACCGTTGCTCCCTCCGATCTGGAGCGACTGGCCGAAGGGAGATCGGTCGAAGCGTTGATCGAAGCCTCCTTCCGCTTTCTCCTCGATCGGGAGCCCAAGGAGTCGATCATGGGACGGTTTGACCTGAGTGTGATCTCTCGTTACTTCCCCGAGTACGAGTCAACGATCGCCGACTATCTGTGAGCGGCGACCCCGAGTCCATCGCCAGAGCAGCCTTTGACGCCGAACACCTGACACCGCATTCGTGGTCCAACCAGGCCGGGTTTGTGTACAGCGAACATCGGCATCCGTATCACAAGGTGCTGTTCTGCATCAGCGGTTCGATCACCTTCCACTCCCCGGACGGAGATGTCCACCTGGAGCCGGGGGACCGGCTCGATCTCTCCCCGGGCACTCCACACGGTGCCACGGTGGGACCCGACGGGGTCACCTGCATGGAAGCCGCCCGGGATTAGGAGTCTTCTGATTGATGCCCTGCCCGCGGCCGCGCCGTGCTCAATCCGGAACACCGGGGCCTTCGGCGTTGTTGCAGCGATCACGTGGCATATCGACGATGGTCCAAGCTGGGGATTCGGGCGCTGGCCCTGGCGTTGATCCTGGCTGCATGCGGAGGCACCAGCAATGACGGCGGGACTTCGACCTCCACAACTTCGTCTCCGGCCGAAACTGCCAGCCCGGGAGGCGAACAGGCCTCGACTACAACATCTGCGGCGGAGGGGGAAACCTCCGAGCTGTCTTTCTCGGTTGCCGAAGGGTGGAAGGCCGTCGCACTCGGGCCCGGAGTCAAGCCGGCGGTGGCGCTGGACCCCTCCGGCGCTCCTGGGGTGACATGGCTCTTCGAAGCGGTAGGGGAGGGATTCTTGGCTTTTGCCGAGTCGAGCGACGATTGGATGGTTCAGGTCCTGGGCGAGGGCTACTTCTATGGCCCGATCGGACTCGCCTACGACCCGGACGGCACGCCCAGCATCGTTTTCCACGATCACCAGGCAGACAGCCTCGACCCTGAACTCGGCGATCTGGTGCGACTGTTCTGGGACGGCTCGGCCTGGGTCGAGGACATCGCCAACGACTCCGGCCACGACGGCTGGGATGCGACCGTGGTCATAGGAGACGACGGTGTGATTCATGCCGCCGGGGTCGATCCGGCTCAGTTCGGCCGGACCGAAGGCGTCGAGTACTACAACAACACCGGCGCCGGCTGGGATGTAACCCAGATCGGGAGCGGCCCGATCCCGTACCAGTTCAACGTGGCGCTGGCGCTCGACCAGTCGGGATCGCCGAGCATCACTTATTACGACGACACCGACCAGGATCTCGTCTTCGCTCACCTCGAGAATGGGTCATGGAATCTGGAGCGGGCTGCCGAAGAGGGCAACGTCGGAAAGTACTCATCACTCGCATACGACGGCGAGGGCCGCCCCGCCGCCAGTTTCTTCCACCAGACAGGAAGTACCGAAGGTGAGATCGTTTTCGCATTGAGGGGCGATGATGGATGGATCTCGGAAACCATCGGGCAACTCGCCGCGTTCTCGGAGTCCAATGCCCGGCGTAACTCGTCTCTTGCTTTCGACAGCCAAGGCCGTGCCCATGTGGTGTTCTCTGATACCCAGGGCGTCTGGTACGCCGTTCGTGGAGAGTCGGGTTGGGAGGTCCAGCAGATCGTTCAAGCCGGTCTTCCACTCGGCCAGTTGGTTTCGTTGGCAATCGATGGAGACGATCGTCCCCACATCGCCATCTACGAGGTCACCCAGGCACAGCCCCTCGATGGTTTGGTGTCCTACATAACTACGGAATAGTGATCCTGGGTATCAACACGATCTGATTAGGTGGGCGACACTTGGCCTGGCGGGTTCTGCTGAGGCAGCCCGCCAAATTGCCATCCCTACACGTACTCGTTCTTCGTGGGTTTCCTCAGCGGAGGTTTCGGAGTCTTAGGCCGGGAACCTGCTCAAAATCGGATCGGTTGCGGGTGAAGAGACCCAGTTTGTTTTCGACCGCAGTTGCCGCGATGAGGGCATCGGTCAGACGGAGTCCGGTTTCGCGCCAAATCCGTCCTGCCCGCTCCGCCACGCCGCGTCCGACGTGGATCTCTCTAAAGGCCGCCAGCAACGCCCGTCTGGGCGATATTGGATCCGCTCGCTCATGGCCACATCTTCAGGCTGCGTCCGTCGGCTCGCCGATCGATGACTCCCCCGGCATGGCTGACTCCTCCTTCTTCCGGCCGAAGTCCAAGCATGCCCCTTGTCACACCGCTGAAGCCCGCGACACGCCCTCGCTAGCGCCTAGTTCGGTTGTGGCACAACCCGGATGTAGGGGAGTGGCGACTCCCAGCCATCGGGGTACTTCTCGGTGGCCTCGTCGTCGGAGACCGAGGGCAGGATGATCACGTCGTCGCCCTGTTCCCAGTTGGCTGGAGTGGCCACCTTTTCGTTGGCGGTGAGCTGGCAGGAGTCCAGCAGCCTCAGGATCTCGGCGAAGTTCCGGCCGGTGCTCATGGGATAGGTGAGGGTCGCCTTGATTCTCTTGTCGGGTCCGATGATGAAAACTGAGCGGGCGGTCGCGTTGTCGGCCGGCGTCCTCCCCTCAGACGTGTCGCCTGCGTCGGCCGGCAACATGTCGTAGAGCTTCACGACCTCGAGGCTCGGGTCACCAATCAGTGGGTAGGTGACCGCATGGCCTTGGGACGCTTTGATGTCATCGGACCAGGCCTCGTGGTCGCTGACCCCGTCGACGCTGATGCCAATGATCTGACAGCCACGCTTGTCGAACTCGGCTTTCAGGCCCGCAAGCAAACCCAGCTCGGTGGTGCAGACGGGCGTGAAGTCCTTCGGATGAGAGAACATCAGCGCCCAGCCGTCGCCGATCCACTCGTGAAAGCTGATCGTGCCCTGAGTGGTCTCCGCCGTGAAATCGGGTGCCACATCGTTGATTCGTAGAGACACTGTGATCCTCCTCGTATCGACCTGATCTGTCTCCGACACCCCGATGATATCGCGTGCTCCGGGTTGGTATCACAGGCACACCATCAGCTGATGGTGAGGAGGCTCTTCTCGACGGGGCCACCGCTCCGTTGCCATTCGGGGTAGCCGTCTTCGAGCCGTCGGGCGGCTCGTCCTCTAGCGAGGAGCGAACGCACAGCCTGGTCGGCGTACACGCAGTAGGGCCCTCGGCAGTAGGCGACGATTTCCCGATCCGCGGGCAGCGAGGGGAGCAGTTCGTCGAGTTGATCGGGCGGGATGGGGATCGCTCCGGGGATGTGTCCGGCGTCGTACTCGGCTCTGGGCCGCACGTCGATGAGGGTCGCCTGGTCGCGTTGTAGCCGCTCTTGGAGTTCGCTGCGGGTAATGGTTGTGATCTCGGTGCGATTTCCGAGATAGGCGTCGGTGAGTTGGTCGATGTCGTCGAGATGTCGCGTTGTGACATCGCGCAGCGCGACCCATAGGTCGTATACGCGTTCGTCTGTGAGGCGGTAGTAGATGCGTGTGCCGTCTCGGCGAGTGCTGACCAGTCCGGCACGGGCCAGCCTGCGCAGGTGGTGTGAAGTGTTGGCGACGCTCTGGTCGATAGCGTCGGCGACGTGTTCGACGCTTCTCTCGCCCTGGGCGAGCAGTTCGATGATCTCCGCCCTTCGACCATTGGCCATCGCCCCGGCGACCGCGGCGAAACCGTCGAAGAGAGCGTTCTTGGCGGGACGCCGTCCGATCGTCGACTGTGTCGTCACCTTTTCTCCTGCATCCCTCAGATCGTAACCCATATTCAAAGGAACGTTTGATTATGGAGGTCGGTTCTCGGTATGGTCATCCACTACACCTTTGGATATGAGGGAATCTTTTCATGGACATCGTGCCCATCATCGATGTTGGACTGGGAAACAGCAGTTATGTCGTCGACCTCGGCGACGGCAGTGCACTCGTTGTCGATCCGGAACGGGATCCGTCGCCCTACCTCGAGGTGGCTGAACGCCGAAAACTACGGTTACGGTTCACCGTCGAGACCCACCTCCATGCCGACTTCGTCTCCGGCAGCCGCGAGCTCATCGCAGAGGGGGCGGAGCTGCTCGCCCCAGGGGGAAGTGACCTGGCTTTTGATTATCGCCGACTGGAAGACGGCGAGGAGATAGAGGTCGGTGGCATGACCCTCCGAGCAATCGCGACTCCTGGGCACACCCCGGAACACCTCGCATACCTCTTGTTGGATGATGCCTCACCGCTTGCGTTGTTCTCGGGCGGGACGCTCATCGCGGGCGGTGTCGCCCGCACCGACCTGCTCTCACCTGACCTGACGGAACCGCTCGCACGGGCGGCGTACCGTTCAATCCGGGATCGGCTCCTGGTACTTCCCGACGACTTGGCGGTGTACCCGACCCATGGGGCCGGGTCGTTCTGCTCCACTGCGTCCACCGGGGAGAGGACGACGACCATCGGGAGGGAGCGGCGCTCGAACCCGCTCCTGAACGTCGACACCGAGGACGACTTCGTGGCGACCCTGCTCGGGGGGTTTGGGTCCTACCCGCTCTATTTTGGCCGGCTGCGGGACCTCAATCGCGCCGGGCCAGAGGTCTACGGCGCAAACCCGCCAGTCCTCCGTCCACTCTCACAGGAGGAAGTCGCCACGCTTCAAGCCGATGGTGCCGTAGTCGTCGATGCCCGTCCGATCGAACGGTATGCCGCCGGTCACATACCGAACTCGGTGTCGATCGAGTTGCGTGACCAATTTGGAACCTGGTTGGGATGGCTCGCTGACCCGAACCGCCCCATCATCATCGTTGTCGACGATGACCAGGACATCACAGGCCTGGTGTGGCAGATCCTCAACGTCGGCTTCGAGCCGCCGAAGGGGCGACTCGCAGGTGGGATCAGCGCCTGGCGCGCCGCCGGTCGGCCCATAACGCAGACCGACCTCATCCCGGCGGCGGAGGTCAGCGCCGACCGGACGATCGTCGACGTCCGACAGTTCTCCGAATGGCAGACGGACCACGTCACGGGAGCGGTCCACATCGAACTCGGTGACATCGCGGCACAAGCGGCTCAGCTCGAAGGCGACATACAGCTCCACTGCGGTCATGGTCAACGGGCCATGACCGCCGCCAGTCTCCTCGAGCAGGCCGGTGTCGAGGCATCGGCAGTCGTCACCGGCGGGCCAAGGCAAGTGACCGCCGCCCTTGCCGGCAGTCAGCCCTAAAGATGCCGGCACCAAACGGGGACAGAATCCGGCTTGGCCTACGCGCCAACCTGGCCCAGTTCACCCTGTTGGTTGTGGTCAACGCCCTGGTGGGTGGGATGTTGGGCCAGGAACGCACGGTTCTCCCGCTGCTCGCCAAAGAGGAGTTCGGTCTCACAGGAATCACCGTGGCGATGACCTTCATCGTGGCTTTCGGGTTGGTGAAGGCGGTCACCAACTTCGTGGCTGGGACCTTGTCGGATCGGCTCGGCCGCAAGCCGATACTCGTCACCGGATGGCTCATCGGGCTCCCGGTGCCGCTGCTGCTGATCTGGGCGCCGGTCTGGGGCTGGGTCGTGTTCGCCAACGTGTTACTCGGGATCAACCAGGGTCTCACCTGGTCAACCACGGTGATCATGAAGATCGACCTGGCCGGGCCCAAACAGCGTGGGTTGGCGATGGGACTCAACGAAGCCGCCGGATATATGGCCGTCTCGGTGACGGCACTGCTCACTGGATACATCGCCGCACGAACCGGGTTGCGACCCGAACCGTTCTACCTGGGCATCGCCTACGCGGTGCTCGGTCTCGGATTGTCGACCGTCGCGGTGCGCGAAACCCGTCACTACGCCGCCTACGAGGCAGCCAATCACCAAGGCGCCGACGACGCCCTCGACGAGGGCCTTTCCACGCGAGACGTGTTCATCCAGACCAGCATTGCGGAGCCATCTCTATCGGCGGCAAGCCAGGCGGGACTTGTCAACAATCTCAACGACGGCATGGCTTGGGGTCTACTACCGCTGTTCTTCGCCGCGGCCGGCATCTCGGTGGGGCGCATCGGTGTGCTGGTAGCCATCTACCCGGCGGTGTGGGGTCTCGGGCAGCTCGTCACCGGCGCCTGGTCCGACCGTGTTGGGCGGAAACGTCTCATCGTGGCCGGGATGTGGGTCCAGGCAGTGGCCATTGGGCTCATCGCCAGCGGAGAGGAATTCGCCATGTGGGCGTGGGCGATGGCCCTCCTCGGAGTCGGGACCGCCCTTGTCTATCCCACGCTCCTGGCCGCGGTCGGCGATGTCGCCCATCCCCGCTGGCGGGCCTCCGCTGTCGGCGTCTACCGCATGTGGCGCGACGCCGGGTTCGCCGTTGGTGCTCTTCTCGCCGGCATCATCGCCGACGTCATCGATCCGCCTGCCGCCATCTGGACAGTCGCCTTCCTCACTGCCGCCTCCGGCACACTCGTCGCCGTCCGGATGCGGGAGACCCACCCCCAGGCGCTCGCCCGCTCCCAGTGAGATTGCCTGTGGCTGGCATCGGTGTCTCCCAGCCCGAAAAGGTCGCATGACGTCTGACCTGACACCGGTTTGACGATGCGCCCATACCCGCCCGAGACCCCCCAATTGCTCCTGGGACGTTCCCACTCGATCAGTTCGGGTTAGCGGCTCGGAGACATGGGGAGGCATGTAGCTTCCCGTCATGTTCGATCACGCTGCCACAGCGGTCGAGGCTGCTCTCGAAGCCGGAGCGGTCTATGCCGACGCCCGCTACCTCGAAGCACGCAGCGAGACCATCGAGGTGTTCAACGGGAGCGTGCGGCAATTGGATCGCATCGAGTCCGCAGGAGTCGGAGTACGGGCTCTCCTCGGGTCGTCGTGGGGGTTCTTCGGAACCCATGACCTCTCCTCCCGTGGTCTACGCGCCGCCGGGCATCGAGCTGCCGAAATCGCCGAGGCCTCGGCTGCCGTTCCGGGAGACCCGTTCCAACTGGCGGACGTATCGGTTGTCGAAGCCGAGTACGAGACACCGCACGAGGAGTCACTATTCGAGGTCCCGCTCTCGGAAAAGGTCGACCTGCTCATCGCGGTGACAAGCGCATTACAGGAGGTCGATGAGATAAGTCTGGCGAGAGCGTCGCTCGGCGGTTGGGACACCCACAAGTGGTTCGTGTCCTCACAAGGCCACCGCATCCATCAGCACCTCGTCGAGACCGGGGGAGGCTTCGACGCCACAGTCGTAGGTGACGACGAGACCCAGGTGCGTTCCTACCCGCAGTCGTTCGGCCAGTACGAGACGGGGGGCTTCGAAGTGGTGCGCCGCTGGGATTTCCTGGCCAACGCTTCGCGAATCGCCGACGAAGCAGCCGCCCTGAAGTCCGCACCGCAGTGTCCCCAAGGCGAAATGACGCTGATCCTCGAGTCCAGTCAGCTGGCGCTGCAGATTCACGAGTCGGTGGGTCACGCCATCGAACTCGACCGCATTCTCGGCTGGGAGGCAGCATTTGCCGGGACCTCCCACCTACAGCTCGAGCGGCTCGGCGAGCACCGCTACGGGTCGGATCTGATGAACATCACCGCGGACGCGACCTTGCCCGGCGCTCTCGGCACGTTCGGCTTCGACGACGAAGGCACCCCCGCTCAGCGAGTGCCGATCGTGGATCAGGGCATTTGGGTCGGAGTGTTGTCCGGTCGTGACTCCGCGGCACTGGCGGGGATTCCCCCCGGTGGGATGGTGCGTGCCGATGGTTATGCCCGCTTGCCGATGGTGCGCATGACCAACGTCGGGCTGTCACCGGGCGACTCCTCGCTCGAGGAGATGATCGCGGAGACACAGCGTGGTGTGTTGATGTCAACCAATCGCTCCTGGTCCATCGATGACAGGAGGCTCAACTTCCAATTCGGGTGCCAGATCGGCTGGGAGATCGAAAACGGGGTCCTGGGGCGGATGGTGAAGAACCCCACCTACACGGGCATAACGCCCAACTTCTGGGCGCAATTGGACATGCTCGCCGCCGAACCCGAATGGGTCCACTGGGGAACACCCAATTGTGGCAAGGGCCAGCCGATGCAAGTGGCACACACGGGGCACTCGGCGTCGCCTGGACGGTTCGCCGAGGTGCGGGTGGGAGTAAAGGGATGAACCCGGCCACCAACGCTGCCGAGCGAGTGATCGAGTTGGTCGGCGATCGGGCGGAGGCCGAGGCCTTCGTTCAGATCGGACGAACCGAGCTGACCCGATTCGCCAACTCATTCATCCATCAGAACGTCGGAGAGGACTACGTCAATGTCCGTGTCCGAGTGGCTTCCGAGGCGCGGGTCGCCGCCGTCACCGGGAATCATGCCGACGACGAGGCTCTCGCCGCTCTCGTCGACGACGCCCTCACCGTCGCTGCCACCCAACCTGTCGATCCCGATTGGCCGGGAGTGGCTCCTGCCATGGACCTCGCCCCAACCGACTTCGCCGCTCCCTCGACCGTCGAGGCCACCCCGGGACAACGTGCCGAAGTCGTGTCCGACTTCGTCGAGGCCGGAAGCGGCTACCTGGCCGCGGGCTACTGCGACACCGACTGGTTCGATTCCGGTTTCGCCAACTCGGCTGGCCACGTGGCCTCCTCCCGGGGGAGCCGGGCGACCATCGACGGCATCCACCAGACAGGGGAAAGCGCTGGGTCGGGCCACCAGACCTCCACCGCGATGGAGAGTCTCGACGGTGTGGCCACCGGGTCCCTAGCCGGGGACCGGGCACGTCGGGGCCTGAACGCCTTTGATCTCACACCCGATGAGTACGAGGTCGTTCTCGGACCCGAAGCGGTGGCGACGATCGCCATCTTCCTGGGCTTCTACGGCTTCAACGGCAAGGCACACAACGAGGCCCAGTCGTTCGCCGAGTTGGGCGCTGTGCAATTCGATGAGCGGATAACCCTGGTAGACGACCCTCTCGGCGAGGCGGCTCTGGCGAGTCCGTTCGACGTGGAAGGGACGCCGAAACTGCACCACGTCCTCGTAGACGGTGGCGTGACTGAGATGCTTGTGCACGATCGACGGTCGGCCAAGAAGGCCGGGGTGGAGACCACAGGGCACGGATGGTCGGGCAGCGCCTCGCATGGCCCGATGGCGACACACCTCGTGGTCAACCCCGGCTCAGACTCGATCGACGAGATGATCGCCGCTGTCGATCGCGGCGTCTACGTTGCCGCCTTCAATTACTGCCGGATCCTCGACCCCAAAACCCAGGTGGTCACCGGACTGACCCGCAACGGTACGTTCATGATCGAGAACGGGGCCATTACCGGCGCGGTGACAAATCTCCGCTTCACTCAGTCGTTCTTGAATGCCTGGGGACCAGGGAACGTGCTCGCCGTTGGCGACGACCTCCGCTACGCCGACTGCGATTTCGGGGCGGGCCTGGTAAGGGCTCCCTCCATGCGTCTGACCTCGTGGAACTTCACCGGGGGCGCAGGCGGTTAGCCAAGCCGAGGGGTAGCGGTGGCTGAGTGAGGCTTGCCAGCGGGGAATATGAGCCGGCGATTACGGAACCAGAGAGCCCGCCCTAAAAGGGGCAGGCTCCCTGAGTAGTCCGCAAGTTTCCTACTCGTAAGAGATGGCCTTGAGCACATCCAAGCGCGCTGCCTTCCGGGCCGGACCAAGGGAAGCGATGAGGCCAGCCACTGCAGCCACGACCAACCAAATCACCAGCTGGCCGGCAGGCAGAGCGAAACTGCCCAGTCCGTCATCGGCCAGGGAGGTCACCACGCCAAACCCGATTGCGCTTCCGATGAGTATCCCGAGGAGGGCTCCGAAGACGGCGATGATCAGGGCCTCCCAGCGGACCATCTGACGCACCTGATGGCGAGTCATGCCCACCGCCCGGAGCAGTCCGATCTCCCGAGTGCGCTCGACGATGGAGAGGGCCAGCGTGTTGGCAATCCCGAGGAGTGCGATCACGAGAGCAAGACTGAGGAGTCCGGTGAAGAGAGCCACCAACTGATCGACTTGCGCTTCGGCTTGAGCGATCTGGTCCGACTTGGTGTTGACGTCGACGTTGGCAAACTCGGATAGCGCGGCATCTGCAGCAGCCCGTCCGTCTTCGAGGGTCACACCTTCGTCCAGCCGGGCAAACGCAATGACTATTTGGTCGTCACCGATGTTCTCGAAGAAGACCTCTTCTGCTATCACATAGTTGGCGAATGTGGCGTCGGTGAAGGTCCCGACGATCTCGACCGAGTCGCTGACCGACCCCGGGTAGTCAACGGTGATCATGTCGCCGATAGACCAACCATTGCTTACCAGGACATCCTCCTGGACCAGTAGGTCGTCTCCGAGCTCGGAAAGCTCGATTGATGGTCCCAGGTCATATACACGAGAGACTGTGCTCGGGTCCACCCCGACCACCTTCAGCTCAACGTCTTCGATCTCGAAGGATCCGGCGCTCACGGCCGAAACGACGGAGAACTCCTCCTGGGCCGCGAGCTCTTCGACGGCCACCGGGCTGACACCAACGCTGAAGTTCGTCGAGGCGAATGCAAGATCCGCCGGGAACGACCCTTCGAGGGTGTCGGTGACCGATGCCTTGATCGAGGCAGCGAATATCGATGTGAACGCCACCAGGGCAACACCGATCATCAACGCAGATGCCGTCGACGCGGTTCGGCGTGGCTGCCGGATCGTGTTCTCCTTCGCGAGCTTCCCTGTGATGCCACGCATCGGCGCCGACAGCAGTCGAGCGACCGGTCCGGCCGCCAACGGTGCCAGGGTGGACATGCCCATGAACAGGCCGACGGCTCCTGCTGCGACAAGAGGCAGCGAGGCACCGTTCTCGAGCAACAGCCCGAATGTCATGGCCACTGTGCCGGCGGCTGTCAGTGTTGACCCAACGATTGCCCGGGTGCGAAGAGACTTGGGGGTCGTTCTCGCTCCCGTTGCTGACATCGCGGCGACTGGTGGGATCGATGAGGCCCGACGGGCCGGTAGGAGCGCTGCGAACAGCGTTACGCTGATGCCGACGGCCATCGAGACGATGATTGTGCGAGCCTCGATGGTCAGTGGGCCGTCGGGTATCCCCAATCCGGCCGCGTTCATTGCCATCTTGATCAGTTCGGCAACACCTATTCCGGCCAGGACCCCAACCGCCGAAGCTACAACAGCCAGGATCGCCGCTTCGATCAGGACCAGAACAGTCACCTGCGACCCGGTTGCTCCAATTGCCCGCAACAAGGCCAGTTCCCGAACCCGCTGAGCAACCGTGATCCGGAAAGTGTTCTGGATCACGAAAGCACCAACGAAGACGGCGATCCCGGCAAACGCCAGGAGAGCTGTGCCGAGAAAACCGAGACCCTCCGTTACCTGATCGAGCTGCTCCTGGGTCTGCTGCTCTCCGGTCACGACTTCGGCGGTGCCGGGCAATACGGTCGAAATCTCGGCCACGAGTGCATCGGTTTCGACTCCGTCGACGGCGAGCACATCGATAGCCGAGAGTTTTCCCTCGAGGTCGAAGAGCACCTGCGCCTGTTCCAACACGAAGGCCGAAAGAGTGGCTCCAGCGAGGTTGTCCTCGCTTCCGAAGCTAGCGAGGCCAACGATGATGAACGTGTCGATGCCACCGATCGTCTGGATGTCGATCTCGTCACCTACGGCGAGATCCTGTGACTCTGCGGTGGCCACGTCGATGGCTACCTCGCCGGCGGCCGTCGGGGCTCGCCCGTTGTCCTCGGAAATGGTGAAACTGTTGAGAGCCGGCTCATCCACCCAGGAAAACCCGAGTGTGGGTGGGCCCTGTCCGCCGATCGGCTTCCCCTTGGAGTCGATCATCTGAGCGAAACCACCTACAGAGCCGACCGCGACCTCGACACCTTCGACCTGCCGAACCTCGGTGAGGAGGTTTGCATTCAGGTAGGCCTCTCCTGGTGCGGAGGTGGCCTCGTCGGGGCGAACAGTGGCATCAACCCCGGCGTAGACGTCGGTGAAGAGGCTTTCGAAACGGGCGTTGATCGTGTCGGTGAACACGAACGATCCGGACACGAAGGCAACACCGAGGACTATGGAGAGTCCAGTGAGGGTCATCCTCACCCGGTTGGCAGCAAGCCCTTTGATTGCAGTGCGAATCATGGCTCAGCCCCCCAGAATCTTCGTCCGGTCGATGACCGACGCTGGTGTCGGATCGTCCATCTGATCGACGACCTTGCCATCGGCAAGGAATACCACTCGGTCGGCGTAGCTAGCCGCGAGAGGATCATGGGTGACCATCACGATGGTCTGACCCAGTTCGCGGACGGCCGTGCGCATGAACTCGAGAAGTTCGGTTCCCGACTTCGAGTCGAGGTTGCCCGACGGCTCGTCAGCGAAGATGATCTCGGGGCGGGAAACGAGGGCCCGAGCGGCGGCCACCCTCTGCTGCTCACCACCCGACAACTCGGTCGGCCGATGATGGAGTCGGTCTTCGAGGGCGAGCATGTCGACGACTGTGCCGAACCACTCCGCATCCGGCTTGACGCCGGCGATGGAGAGGGGAAGAGTGATGTTCTCCTCGGCGCTGAGCGTAGGTATGAGGTTGAAGGCCTGAAAGATGAATCCGAGCCTCTCCCGTCTCAGCATCGTGAGCTTGCGGTCGTTCAATGACCCCAGCTCTACGTCGCCTATGTAAACGCTGCCGCCATCTAGGGAGTCGAGGCCGGCGAGCGTGTGCAGCAGCGTCGACTTGCCTGATCCGGATGGACCCATGATGGCGGTGAAGTGTCCCTGCTCGAATCCGATGTCTACGCCGTCAAGTGCACGGACCTCGGTCCCGCCTGATCCGTAGACCTTTACCCCACCCTTCATTCGGGCGGCTACTTCTACTCGAACTCTCTCTGGTGCGAGTGTCATGTGAGAAATCCTTTCCTTGTCTCTGTTGGAATCATCCGCGAGGAAGCCGCATGGCACATCAGGCAGAGGAACGGTTCGGCGTAGTCGTCGGGGATGATCCCGAAGGAAGAGTTCTCCTACTTGAGAAGGAGGTCAGCTACCTGGAGTGACGAGGCCTGACTCGTAGGCGGCTACCACCGCTTGGACGCGGTCACGCAACTGAAGCTTGGTGAGGATGTGTGAAACATGGGTCTTGACTGTTGACTCGGAGACGAATAGCGCTTCGCCGATCTCGGTGTTGGAGAGGCCGTTGGCCACGAGACCGAGCACCTCGACTTCCCGCTCGGTTAGGTCGTCGAGACCCTTGATCTCGGCCAACTCGGGCCGATTGGCGAACTCGGAGATGAGCCTCCTGGTGACTGACGGAGCGATGAGCGCATCGCCCGCCGCGATCACCCTTACGGCTTCGACCAGTTGGTCGCCGTCTGCGTCTTTGAGGAGGAATCCGCTGGCACCACTGCGCAGCGACCCGTAGACGTATTCGTCGAGGTCGAAAGTGGTCAGGACGATGACACGGGTCCCCTCGACTTGCTCGGTGATCTGTCGAGTTGCTTCTAGTCCGTCCATGACCGGCATGCGCACATCCATCAGGACCACATCCGGTGTCTCCCGTCTGGCGAGACGTACCCCTTCTTCACCGTTCTCGGCCTCGGCGACGACAACGATGTCGTCTTCGGCTTCGAGAATCAGCCGAAGACCGGCTCGGACCATTGCCTGATCGTCAGCGATGAGAACCGTGATCATGATTCGATCGGAATGACGGCATGGACCTGATAGCCACCGCCTTTTTTGGGGCCGGCGCTGAACTCCCCGCCGAGCACAGCGATTCTCTCTCTCATTCCGACGATGCCGTGTCCGATCCCATCTCCGGTGTCTGCTGAGGCACCCCGGCCATCGTCGAGGATGAGAACGTCGAGGTGGTCTTCCTTGTACTCGATCGCGACCTTCGCTGTGACGTCCGGTCCTCCATGTCGAACAGAGTTGGTCAGCGACTCCTGGACGATTCGATAGGCAGACAGTTCGGTTCCTTCCGCCAGTCGCCGCACATCTCCTTCGACATCCAGATCGACTGGCACCCCGGCGGCTCTGACTTTTTCGACTAAGTGTTCGACATCTGCGAGGCGAGGAAGCGGTTCTGTTTCGGACTCCTCTTCAGGTGCTCGAAGCAGTCCCACCATCCGGCGCATCTCGGTCAGGGCGCTATGACCGGCATCACTGATGGTTTCTAGCGCTTTGACCACCCGGGGGTCGCTTCCATCGGCGACACGTCGTGCTCCCTCTGCCTGAAGGGTCATCACTGTCATCTGGTGGGCGACGACGTCATGAAGGTCACGGGCGATCCGGGCCCTTTCATCAGCCACTGCTCGACGGGCCTTCTCCTCCCGGTCGTGCTCGGCTCGCTCGACTCGCTCCCTCAAGTCCTCGACGCGACGACGTCGCTCGTGAACCTCGCGACCTAACAGCAGAGGAGTGACGGTGCTGATCATCGTCGTGATCAGGCTGACCCGGGTCACCGACTCGAGCGTGAGCACGCCTATTCCTGTCCATCCGACGATGAACAGGGCACTGATCCCGCCTATACGCAGTGAACTCCTTCGGGAGAGTTCCGCACCAATCGTGTAAAAGGCGATGGCGACCCCGATGGAAGCAAGGGTGTCGGGGTAGTCGAGGGTCCGGTCGGCCACCCACGCACCCAGGATGACAAAGAAGACGGGTGTCGGGTAGACCCTTCGCAACACCAACGGGACGGTCATGAGGGCGATCAGGAGGAGATTCAGCCCGTCGGACTCACGGGAGAAGACTTCAGCAATGTCGGTATCGATCTGGAAACGACCGACCAAACCCAGGGTCAAGGTTCCGGCCGCAATCAGTGCGTCGAGTCCCAGATGACGTGGTGGGATCTTCTCGAAGAGCTTCACATGCTCAATGTTAAGGCCGGCAGGGGCTGGCGGGCATCGGTCCGGAGAAGGATCGCTTCTCGTCCTCGAGTAGGAGGATGACGGAAGCGGAAACGGCCAATCGGCGCCGAGCTTGGCTGTCACAATTCAAACATGATGGATCGGCGGTCAGCGCAGTTCCCACTCTGAGTCTGGCTCAGCGCGGCCGGACCATTCACCTGGCGTTGGGAACTGGTTTGACTCAATGACCTCAATCCCCGAATTCTCACACGCACGCGGCATCTTCCGCTGCACCGACTTCTCACACCTCACGCGGCATCTTCCGCTGCGCCGACTGCGATTTCGGGGTGGGCCTGGTAAGGGCTCCCTCCATGCGTCTGGCGTCGTAGAAGTTCACGGGGGCTCGGGGGATTAGGCAAGCTCGTCTAACTCCCACCTCATCTCCGGTGGCCCAGGAAAGACCCTTGCGACGATCACTCAAATTCTGGGTCTCATGGTTTTCTGACAGCAGCCGCCCAGCCCGGAATCAGCCCGAGTGCAGACCAAAAAGAGCAGAGGAACTCTCCACCTGCCGACCAACGTCTCGAGCTACGCCTAGGAATCCGAAGGGGGTCGAGGGGTGGATGGGCAGGGTCATTCGGTGTAGTCGGCTCCTTTAGGCTGACCCTGTGAACCTCTACAAAACCCTTTGGGGAGCGGTTGGGGCCGGAGCTCCTTTCGCCGACTTCCGCAGTGCTATTCCGCGTATCGCCGAGGCGGGCTGGAATGGCGTTTCGGTCGCTGTCATAGCCTTCCAGTTCGACCCGGAAATCGGCACACTCGAAGAGTTGCGGGAACTGTGTGCCAGTCACGACCTCGGTTTGTCGGTCATGGTTCACACTTTCGGAGAAGATGTAGCCGGCCATCTCGAGCATCTGCGCCGGGAAATGGAGAGAGCCGCATCGGTACAACCCCATCACATCATCTGTCACGGCGGGGTAGACGCCTGGAGTCTCGAACAAGCCAAGGAGTTCTATTCAGAGGCCCTTGAATACGAGGCGGAGACCGGTATCCCGGTGGCCCACGAAACACACCGAAGCCGGCTACTCCACAGTCCGTGGCAGGCAATGGAGATCCTCGAAGCCTTTCCCGAACTGAAGACGGCGATGGACCTGAGCCACTGGGTTGTCATGGCGGAACGGCTGATCCACGATCAGGATGCTGCTATCAAACTGGTCGCATCCCGGGCGATACACGTCGATGCCCGGGTAGGCCACGAACAGGGGCCTCAGGTGCCCGATCCCCGCGACCCGTCTTGGTCGAATCACCTCGAGGTTTTCGAAGCATGGTGGGACCTAGCGATCACATCCGATCAGGTGGTGGTCCCTGAGTATGGACCGCCGCCTTACCTTCCCACCATCCCTCACACCGGCGAACCGGTAGCTGACCTTTGGGCGATCTGCGACTGGGCCAAGGACCGGCTCCGCACCCGCTACGGATGACCTCGGGTTCAACACTCACTCGGACATAACGGCTGCCAGTTATGGGCGGTCGGTGAGGCGTTTAGGGTCGTTCCCCGGGCCGGTCGGCGAGGCGTGCCTTGGCTGCCGTTGCTTCCAGGTTGGCTTTGATGAGTTCGGGGTCGAGAGGCACGGGTTGGAACGTGTCTTTGCTCCACATGGTCCTCGGTGTGGTGAAGAACTCACCTCCGTATACGTGAAGAGTGGCGGTCCAATCTCGGGTCGGGTTCCTCACCGAATGGACCACCTCAGAGCCGAGTGCGACCACGTCGTTCTCGAGAAGGGTCTTACCGTTATGCGGTTCGATGCGACCATCGGGAAGATGCCGGTAGAACTGGTTGTCCTCCCGGCCTCGGTAAACGCCGATGACTGCCCACATGTTGTGGTCGTGGGCAAACAAATCCGCGTTAGGCGGCCATACGACATGAAGGACGGTGAGTTCGTCGGAGCGATGCCAGATCGTCATCATCGGACTCTCAGACCAGGGGCGAACCTCCGCTTCTATCGCTTCCGGCGTAGAAACGGCAAGCTCGACGATGTCTCGAACTGCACTGTGGGCTCCCTGGCCGGTCCTCGCCGCAGTCAGACAGTCCGTAACAAAGCGATCCTTATCAAACACGACACTCACAGGTCATCTGCCGCCAGCTCAAACGCCTCGCTCGCTCATGATCCGCTCGTCGTAAGGCTCGATCATGATGCACTCGCCGGGGCACTCCTCGGCCGACTCGATGACATCGTCGATGAGCGAGTCCGGGACTCGGGCGACACCTCGCGATCCTTCCGGCCCGTGTCCCTCGCCCTCGCCGGCGTCGAAGACGATGGTGGAGTCGAAGTGCTTATCCACTTCCTTGACGACCCACAGACCGTCGTCGCGTCCCTCGAACACATCCGGGGCTATCTCCTCGCAGATCCCGTCACCGGTGCACAGATCCTGGTCGATCCACACCATCAATCGGGTCTCGGTCAAGCGGAGCTCTCTTCCTGCCTCGTCCGGCGCCCACCAAGCAGCTCGAGACCAAGCCGGTAATGGGCCAACCCTTCTACCTGCCGGATGTAGTCGGCGCTTCTCCGAAAACGTTGGCCGACTTCTTCATGGGTCTCCCCGGCGTCGAGCAACGCGAGTACGCGACGTTCGACAGCGCTGGGAGAGCGGCGCACGGGCAAGCTCGAACGGGGGATCGAGGTCCAATCGATGATTCGCTCGACGTGCTCCGGGCTCTTCCGGATCCGGCGACCGATCTCGTCGATGTCGACGCCGTCGTCGAGCATGCCGAGCACACGTCGTTCGAGTGGTCGCAGGTGTTGCATCGACTCTCCTTGGTTGTGACGGTTCCCGATCAGACTTTGATCCTACCGTGACCGGGACTTGGCCCGTGCGCCCGGGTCGTCCGGGGACTCTGATGGGTATGTTGCAGAGTCGACGGAGTCGCCGTCCGAAAGATTGGAGGAGACCGATCACCCACCAGGCAGCTTTCAGGTTCTACGCGGAGCTGACGGACTTCCTTCCCCGGGACCTCCGGTCGGGCACGGTCACCCGTAGCTTTGAGGTCCCTGGAAGTGTCAAGGACATGATCGAGGCCTGCGGGATTCCCCACACCGAGGTCGATCTGATCGTTGCCAATGGTCGGTCCGTCGACTTCTCCTACCGGGTGACCAACGGAGACCGCGTCAGCGTCTACCCGGTGTTCGAGTCGTTCGATATCACCCCCATCATCAAGGTACGGCCGGAGCCCCTTCGAACGGTCCGTTTCGTCGCCGACAACCATTTAGGTCGGCTGGCTCGGTTCCTCCGGCTCCTCGGCCTTGACACGTCTTACGAGAACGATTGGAACGATCCCGAACTGGTGCGGATCTCGACCTTCCAGCAGCGCATCCTCCTCACCCGGGATGTCAGCCTTCTCAAGCACGGCTTGGTGACTCACGGTTACTGGGTCCGGGCCACCGACCCCCGGGAACAGGTGACCGAGGTCGTCCGCCGCTTCCATCTAGCCCGACACTTCACTCCTTTCACCAGATGTATGGCCTGCAATGGAGCGCTGATTCCCGTCACCAAGAAGGAGATCGCCCATCGACTGGCACCCGAGACCAGCCGTCATGTCGATGACTTTCGGCTCTGCTCGTCTTGCGACAAGGTCTACTGGCAGGGGGCGCACCATCCCGGGTTGCGCCGGATCGTTGCCGCCGCCCGCGGAGCCGACCCAGTGGTCGACTAGCGGGTCAGGGTTTACCCACCACGGTCGCCGACAACCGGAGAAAAGGGGGATAATCGATCTATGAAATGGCGTAGACGGGCCGTTGCCAGTCTGATCGCTGGGACAGCGCTGGTCTTTTCGTTTTCTGTTCCGGGCGCCGCTCAGGGACCAAGAGTCCTGGTCACCGAGGTCGACGGCCCGATCACACCTGTGGTGGCCGACCATCTCGAGGCCGCCGTCGCTGAGGCCAGTGAGATCGGCGCTGTCCTCATCGTCACCATGGACACCCCGGGAGGCCTCGACACTTCGATGCGGGACATCGTGCAGACCTTCCTGAATGCACCCATCCCCGTTGTGGTCTATGTCCAACCCGAAGGTGC
>SMVB01123948.1_pt1 | contig 26221 bp, 16 predicted proteins | sample 2456461 | NCBI WGS metagenome assembly SMVB01 (sample SAMN11095934, study PRJNA526329) | marine sediment metagenome | biome: Marine sediment; feature: Surficial sediment; material: Deep marine sediment; isolation source: Hadal surficial sediment | place: Pacific Ocean | collected 2014-05 | depth...
GGATGGTTCATGGCTCGTGTCTGGCTGCGTTAAATATTCTATTTCGCTGAACGATAAATAAGTAACCTGGATTATTCATGAACTTTTGGGATTATTTTCTTGACCAGTAAGGTTAAACCTTTTGATGTCAGCGGACTGATAGATATTGGATGCATGGAGTTATGGTAAAAAAATATTTAATGATCCATTACTCCAACACTCCATTACTCCAGATGCTAAGATGTAATATTCCAGTAGTTACTTTCGGGTCTGTTGTTCTATTCGTGAATTAACGGTCTAAATAGAGGAATCCATGCAGATAACATTTGCCGGAACCGGAGACGGACGCGGCGTACCGGCCGTTGGCTGTCAATGTAAATTGTGCGACAGAGCAAGGGGCGAAGGTGGCAAGAATCATCGTCGCAGAGTTTCTGTGATCATAAGGAATGGTGCTGAGACCATCTTGTTTGATACGCCGGCCTCGGTCGGGGAGATGCTAAATGAGAAGAGAATATTTGAGATCTCTGCCATTTTCCTTTCTCACAAACACTATGACCACATCGCTGGAATTACGGAATTTGAATATTGGTCGGCAAAAATCCCGGTTTACGGCAATATCTCCGTCCTTGGCAATTTTGAAATAACCGACCGGTTGTACGAACAATGCAAGTTTCATGTGTTGCATGACCGGGAATCCGTCAAGGTCGGCCGTATCAAGGTAACCCCTTTCGATGTATCGCACAAAATTCCTACCTTTGGGCTGATATTCAGGTATGAGGACAAGCGTATCGTGCATTTCAGCGACAGCGGAAATACGAAATTGACCGACTACCAGAAGTTGCAGGTGAAACAGGCCCAACTCGTCATTTTCCATACGGTGGCCTGGGATGGCGGCACCGACCACATCGACATAATCACGGTAATCAAGATTGCCCAACGATATCCGAAAACCCGTTTTGTGATCACCCATATTGGGCACAACGCTTCCCCTCATGAGGAACTCGTGGAGAAACTGTCGCCTTACAAGAATATAACAGTGGCCTATGACGGGATGGAAGTGAGAATATAGGATGCGTTTTGACATTATCATTTTAGGCCATTTTGCTAAAGATAAACTCATCATCCGCGGCGTAGAGAAAGAGGCTTCCGGTGGTGCCGTGTATTACGGCGCCCTGGCTTTGTCAAAACTAAATATTCGCACCGCTATTATCACAATGCTTGCCAAAGCGGACTATTCTTATCTCGAAGTTTTTGAAAAAAACGGCGTGAAGATTTTTGCTTACGAAGCTGAAGCGACCAGCGGTATCAAAAATACTTATTTCTCAGAAAACAACCTGAATGAAAGAACCTGCGAGCCCATTGCCTTTGCCGGACAATTCAGCGAAAAGCAGATTCCGGATGTCGAAACCAAAGTTTTTCATATCGGACCGATCATGGCTGGAGAGGTGTCTTTGCAGCTAATCGACATTATTACCGCCAAATTTGACAAAGTTTCCCTCGACCTGCAGGGGGTTTTGCGGGTGCGGAGGGGCAAAGATTTGATATTCGTGGATTGGCCCGAGAAAGAACAGGGTTTGAGGCGAATTCACACCATCAAGGCGGACTCGGTAGAATCTGAAGTCATCACCGGCGAGAAAGACCTTGTGAAGGCCGCCCGGATCATCTCTGATTGGGGTCCGCGGGAAGTGCTCATCACCCACAAAGACGGGGTCATGGTTTATGCGGACGGTGATGTGTTCGAAGCCCCTTTTACACCGCAATCCTTAGACGGCCGCACCGGTCGCGGAGATACTTGCATGGCCACCTATCTGGCCAGTCGACTCACCGCTTCTCCGGAGAAGTCCTGTGCATTCGCCGCCGCCGCCACTTCTCTGAAATTGGAAAAAGAGGGCCACTTTGATCGCACTCACCGTGATGTTTTAGAAAAATTGAAGGAAGACTATGTTGTTGGGCGGTCATCCGTTTTGCCACTAAATGAAAACTAATTTATCATTTAATATAGATAATGAGAGGTAGTACCATGAAAACTGCAACACTTTCTGCAAGTTGGGAGCCCAGAGATGATTTCAAACTCGGTTTGAAAGACGTGGAGGGTGAGCTGACTTATTTAGGCAGCCGGGTCTGGAGGAATCCACATATTGACATGGTGGAGAAGGAGGAGCCAAGACCAGGCCCAACCGAAGTGCTGCTTGAATTACAGGCCTGTGGCATCTGCGGCAGTGATGTCCACATGCGGCAGACCGACGAAGACGGCTATATTTTCTATCCGGGTCTTACTGCTTTCCCGGTGACCCTGGGCCATGAATTTTCCGGAAAGGTCGTTGAGGCGGGTAAAGATGCCATCAACAAACGCACCGGAAAAAAATATGAGATTGGAGAAGCCGTCTGCACCGAGGAGATGTTCTGGTGTGCGCAGTGTAAGCCTTGCGCCGATGGTTATCCCAATCACTGCGAAAAACTTCAGGAAATCGGCTTTTCCTGTGATGGCGCTTTTGCAAAATATGTAGCAGTTGATGCCCGTTATCTCTGGAGTCTGGAGGGATTGCGTGATATTTATGGAGAAGAGAAGATGTGGCTGCTGGGCAGCACGGTTGAACCGACGTCCGTGGCTTATAACGCGGTCATTGAACGTGGGGGCGGAATCCGGCCGGGTGAAAGTGTCGTTATCTTAGGCGGTGGACCGATTGGCGTTGCCGCCTGCTCAGTGCTGGCACAGGCAGGGGCGAGCAACGTTATCATCTCGGAACCTGCTGAAACGCGCAGAAAAATGGCCCTGTCCATGGGCGCGACTCATGCCATCGATCCCACCAAAGATAATGCAGCCGAGGCGGTACTGGAGATAACGAAAGGCATGGGCGCTAAAATTATTCTTGAAGCGACCGGCTTGCCCGGTGTTGTTTGGCCTGATATTGAGAGAATCATCTGGGAAGGCAGGGCGATCAATACAACGGTTGTGGTTGTTGCCCGCGCTGATGCTAAAATTCCCTTGACCGGCGAAGTACTGCAAGTCCGGAGAGCAAGTGTCGTCGGTGCACAAGGTCATTCGGGTCATGGCACATTTCCTAATGTCATCAGTTGCATGGAGGCCGGCATGGACATGACAAAAATGATCACCAAGCAAATAGGCCTGGACGAGGTTGATGCAAATGCCGTGTTATTACAAAAAGATCGCAACGAAGTAAAAATAACCGTGACGGATTTTGACTGAGATTCTGTTTCCACACGAGAAACTCTGACAGGATTCCAAACCCTGACAGAGTGAGTACCCCCTGCACCTTTATCGAGGTATTTAACCAGGATGGCTAAAAAAATTAACCTGGGCCTCATTGGCCTGGGACGGCTCGGTAGAAATTATGCCGGCTATTTTGCTAATCGCATTCCTGCCGCCAACTTAATGGCCATATCCGATATCGACCCGCAGTCGATGCACGCTTGCGCAAGTGAGTTTGGCATTTCCAAATGTTTTAGCGACTATCGGGATTTGATAGCAGACCAAGAAGTCGATGCAGTCGTAATCGTTACTTCAACCAGCACTCATCGGGATATCATCCTGGCGGCTGCCAAGTACGGCAAAGCGATCTTTTGTGAAAAACCCCTGACGCTGTCTTTGCAGGAAGGGGTTGAGATTAAGCAAGCGGTTGATGATGCCGGCCTGTTTTTTCACATGGGATTTATGCGCAGATTTGATAAAGGCTATATTGCCGCTAAACGACAAATTGCGGACGGCGTGATTGGCACTCCGGTCGTGTTCCAGTCCACCACTCGGGATCCTCATCCACCCCCTGTTGAGTATTTAAAAGTTAGCGGCGGCCTGTTTACCGATATGGGCATACACGATTTTGACCTGGCCCGCTGGTTCATGGGTGAGGTTGAAAACGTTTATGCTTCAGGGGCTGCGTTGGCTTACCCGGAGATAAAGGAAATTGGAGACATTGATAACGGCATCGCGAATCTCAATTTTGAGAATGGCGCCTTGGGCGTGGTAAACTTATGCCGCAACGGTATTTACGGATATCATATCCGCACCGAAATTGTGGGTACAAAGGGCACAATTAAGATCGGCTATTTGAGAGAAACGCCCATCGTCGTCATGACAAAAGAAGGCGTTTGTCACGATACGGTGCCGTTTTTTATGGAGCGGTTTACGGATGCATACATTACGCAATTGGAAAATTTTGTCGAAAATATCATCCAGGAGAAAGAGCCGGCTATAACCTGTAAGGATGGTGTTGAAGTTTTAAAAATCAGTTTAGCCGCAAAATCATCTTACACCAACAAGCAGGCTGTGGCAATCCGGGACTTTAATTAGTGTTCCTCCGTAATCGTCATTCCCGAATGGTTTTATCGGGAATGCATTGCGATGCCCTGCCTGGATTCCCACTTATAGCGCGCGGGAATGACAACAAGAGGCTCTTTCCGGATGGACACTAATTAAGCCACGAAGGAAGAGTTATAATGAAGAGTCATAATAATAAGGAGAGTTATCATGATTGAAGAGTCGAAATGGCTGGAGTCGAACCGGCCCGACATTCGTTTTGAAGATACGGCTGTTGGCCGCATGAAAAAGGAAATTTGGGAATCCGGCGATGAAGAAATAGACAAGATTTTAACCGATTACGGCATCCCTTCTCCATCGGAGTTGGGTAAGATCGGCGTGTACATGCAGAACACCGTGCGCCAAAGAGTGGTTGAAAACCGCAAAAAAAATGACATCGTCTTTGTTCCACTGGGCACCACCGAAAATCATGGCTTGCATACCATCACCCACTTAGATAATTTTATGACCACGCAAATTCTGGAAGGCGTCCGGCGCTACACGGCTAAGCAGGGCCATCCAATCAATTTAGTCTACTCCCCCTTGAATTATGGCGCCCATCCGCATCATCACATCGGCATGCCCGGCACGGTTTTTCTGGATGAGGAAACGGTTAGGAAAACCTTGATGAGTGTGATGCTAGGGTTGTGGAATGATGGTTTTCGCAAGATTGTCTTGCTAAACAACCACGGCCAGCAGTGGGTCCTGGAATCCGCCATTCAGGAATTTCAAAAGACCTACAATTTGCCCGGGATTTTCTGGACCATCGATTGGCACCGGGCCGTGCGCGAGTTCTTCCGCACCAAAGCACGTGGCGGCCCTTATGACACGGATTTTGTGCATGCGGACGAAGCCGAAACCGCTGTTATCCGACTTCTCATGGGGGAAGATTCCTGCGACATGGAATGCGCGGAAGAAACGGCTCCGGAAGGATATTTGCCGGACGGCCACTTTGATAAAGCGGTCGACCCCTACCAACGGCCTATGAGCTGGTCCGAAGGTCAGGGGCATTTCCCCATTGAATTATCCAGCATGCCGGAAGGTGTGTTTGGTAAACCCAAATTGGGCGAACCGGCAAAAGCGAAACGGTGTATCGCGGCGATTTTAAAATATTTAACACTGATCAACGATCAAATATTGGAGAGGTTTCCCCCGGGGCAGGTTCCACCGGTTGAAGAAGTGACTCTGAGGAGCAAAGAAGAGATGGAGCCTTATTTGCGCGAGCCGTTAAGTCCTGGCTGGAAGTCAGTCTACGCTTTGCCAAAATTGACTGGCGCCACGCATTAGCTGCCAGAAGCCGGCTTTCTTCGAAAAAGTCGGCTTCTAAAAGAAAATCGGTTTCCAAATTAACTGTGAAAAGTATATGAAGCTGAGTATCGTATTATCGACGCAACCCGCTTCTTTTTCAGCCCTGGCTTACAAAGGAGAGCTGGAGACCAACCTCGCGAAAATTGCCAATTTAGGGTATGATGGCGTTGAGTTAGCGGTCAGAGATCCGAAGCTGCTCGATGCCGGGCATGTGAGCAGGATCGTAGAGCAGAATGGCCTCGAAGTTCCGGCCATTGGCACCGGGCAGGCATATGGTGAAGAGGGATTGTCGTTCACCCATTCTGACGCAACTATCCGGGAACATGCGATAGAGAGAATCAAATCGCAAGTCGATCTGGCCGTTGCGTATAGCGCCATCGTCATTCTGGGTCTAATCCGCGGCAAGGTCGAAACCGGCGTGCAGCGCGACCAGGCCCTTGATTGGTTGGTTGAAGCCTTGCGGGAATGCGCGAACTACGCGAGTCCGAAGAATATTAAGTTAGCTCTGGAACCGATCAATCGCTATGAGACGGACTTGATCATCACGGTCTCTGAGGGGCTTGAACTCATCGAAAAAGTCGGGGCCGACAATTTTGGTTTGCTGCTGGATACCTTTCACATGAATATCGAAGAGCCCTCAATAGAACAAAGCATTCGAAATGCGGGGAACCGAATTTTTCACTTTCATATCGCGGACTCGAACCGTTGGTATCCGGGCGCGGGACATTTGGATTTCAAACGGATCGTAGAGGTCCTGGATAATATTAATTATGCCGGTTATCTATCCGCTGAGATCCTGCCCTTACCGAATCCCGATACTTGCGCGCAAGAGACGAAAAAAACCATGTCGGGACTTTTAGTTGACCTAAATTGAGTGATTAGCTTTTGGCGATTAGCCGTTAGCGGCTATTAAAAATCAATTAGTTAAAATGGATAGTGTTAGTCACCTTATAGGTGGAATGAAATTCAGGGCGTAAATTTCAAAAAATTAAACGCCAAAGGCCAATAGCTAATGGCCAAACGCTCAATTCTAAAATTGAGGAAGAAAAATGCCAGACATTTTGAAAATACATCCATCTGACAATGTGGTGGTGGCGATAAGGAGTATGAATGCGAACGAACAACCCTCGGCGGATGATCTGAGTCTGAGATTGCAGGATGAGATTCCTGCCGGACATAAAATCGCCATCCGGCAGATCAACAAGGGTGAACAAATTCTCAAATATGGCCACAGTATCGGATATGCCACGCAGAACATTGCGCCCGGCAGTTGGGTGCATTCTCACAACCTGGCGACTGCCCTCAATGATACTCTTGCATACCGCTATGAGCCGGTGACCGAAGAGCGGCCTCCTGTAACCGGGGAAAAGCCAACATTTATGGGCTACCGGCGGGCAAATGGAAAAGTCGGAACGCGTAATGAGGTTTGGATCATCAACACGGTCGGGTGTGTCAACCGGTCCGCGGAGCGGATTGCGACAACCTGCAACGCAAATTCGTCTGACCGGGTGTTTGACGGCGTGCACGCTTTTTCTCATCCCTACGGTTGCAGCCAGCTTGGGGACGACTTGATAAATACACAGAAAGTGCTGGCTGGCCTAATCCGTCATCCTAATGCCGGCGGTGTCCTCGTCATCGGGCTGGGTTGTGAAAACAACCAGATGGACGACTTGCTGAAAATAGCCGGAGATGTCGATCGCAGCCGGATGCGTTATTTTAATTCGCAGGAGGTGGAAGATGAAGTCGAATCCGGGGTGCAGCTTGTCGGCGAGCTGGTCGAGGAGATGAAGCAGGACCAGCGCGAGGTTTGTCCGGTGTCCGACCTGGTTCTTGCCATGAAGTGCGGCGGCTCGGATGCTTTCTCCGGCGTCACAGCCAACCCGTTGGTGGGACGGCTCACCGACTTGATCGCCGGCTTTAACGGCACTTCCATCCTGACCGAAGTGCCGGAGATGTTTGGCGCGGAACAGCAGCTCATGAACCGGGCGAAGGACCAGGACACGTTCGAAAGAATCGTCAAGATGATCAACGAATTTAAAGAATATTTTATCCGGCACGGTCAGCCGGTTTACGAAAACCCCTCTCCCGGAAATAAAGAAGGCGGCATTACCACGCTGGAGGAAAAATCGCTTGGCGCTATTCAGAAAGGCGGGCAAGCCATGGTTGAGCAAGTACTGGACTATGGCGAAGCGGTACACGGACCGGGTCTGGCGCTTTTGAACGCACCCGGCAACGATGGCGTTTCCTGTACTGCCCAGGTTGTGAGCGGAGCCACTGTCTTGTTATTTACCACAGGCCGGGGCACCCCGCTTGGGTTCCCGGTTCCGACTATCAAAATCGCCTCCAACACCCCACTGGCCACGAAGAAACCCAACTGGATCGACTTCAACGCCGGCACTGTCCTTGATGGCGATGCCAGCCTGGACGAGCTCAGCCAGACGTTGTTTGAAACCGTCATCCGGGTGGCTTCGGGTCAGGAACAGACAAAAAACGAACTGAACGACTATCGCGAGATCGCGATCTTCAAAGACGGTGTGACGCTATGAGGACTGTGGGAGTTCACACTTCAGCGTGGTTTCTTCTTCACAATGCACTAAAACTGGAACTCCAAACCCCTGGATAATTGGGAATGAAAGTAGTTGACTTCGCTCTCATATCTTTTTACCTTTTTCATCCCACTATCAGAATAAACGCAAAGTGACAGATTTGAGAATTGAGTATTGTCGTAAGTCAAAACACTATGCACCAGATGTTGGTCAGATCCGTGTATCCACTTCATTTTGAGTGATATACAGTTGGTTTCTTTGGGTGATTAGCTGAGTTTGCTCTGAGTCAAAAAAAAGCTGGATATATTCGGAATATAGAATTCCTTGTTGGGCTTAGAATGGGGGACTATTAGGGTCGAAAATTTTGAACAAACTTTGTCCAAATTATCTCAAGACCATACTTTGCTAAATAGTGTTGAGGAGGCTACTAAACAAGGTGCAGTTCTTCCTATTTTATCAGCGCTAGGCTGGAATTGTTTTAATATTCAAGAAGTAACTCCGGAATTCCGTCGGAAACGGTCGTATTGACTATTGCTTGCGTGTTAATCAGAAAAAACCAGTATTTATTGAAGTCAAACGTGCCACAGAAGACTTGGAGCGTCATGAAAACCAATGTTAGAATATTCATTTGAATACGGTGTGGATATCGCCATACTTACTAATGGTTTAACATGGTGGTTTTACCTGCCATTACTTAGGAGGAAATTGGCAACAGAGAAAGTTTTTTTCTATCGATATAAGGCAACAAAAAGTTGAAAGCGCTATAAATCACTTCAAGGATTTTTTAAGCAAAGAATCAATTCTAAAGGGTTCAGCAGTTAAAAAAGCAAAGGATGTAAAAAGGAGCAGAGAAAAAATAAATTAATCCAAACTGCAGTCCCTGACGCATGGAAACAACTTTTAGAAGAACCCGACGAATTATTACTAGAAATATTTGCCGATAAGGTAGAGAGAATTTGGGTCACAACCCAGATCTTTGAAATTCTAACAGAGTATATTCAGAAAAAATATACTCCGGCCGAGCTTTCTTCTCCTCTAAGAAAACCATCTCTACCTGCAACACCTCAACGAAGATATATACGCTCAGAAACTCCAGAAAAAACTATGATATCGTATTCGAAGCGCCAAAAAGGAGTGTCAGTTTCAATCGGAGAGAACAACTTCTGAGGCAGCAACAGTTGGCGATCTGTATTATCAGGCACTAAAATTTATTTGCGACAACAATTATATTTCCAAAGTAGAAAATCAACTTCCTTTCGCAACAAGCGCCAAAAGGTTTCTAATAGCAAAGGAACCTGTTTATCAAAGGGGGAACAGCTTCAGATGCCCAATTGAGTATAATGGTTATTTCATGGAGACCCACAAAAACTACGAGTCAGCTTTAAAACAGTTAGAGGATTTTCTTAAAGAATGTTGACTAACATTGAAATATTAATAGCCCAATAATTGCATGCACCAGATCGCAGAAGGATGGCGGCGCTTATGCACAAATTCAATATCCAACTATGTGAGGTCTTTTTTTCTTAGAAATGTTTTCCTGAACGCCGAAACCACTTTCGAGGAGCTGTTTGGCCTCACCTTTCCAAAACGACCCACCCGCCCATGTGCTATATACGCACGCTCAATTTGCGGGCTTTTATAGTTGTTTTTTTGCTTATTTTTTGCTATTTAGGGATCGGCAATTTACAGAGCATAGCCGAGGGTAGGCGGGTTACAAGAGGATTAATGCGTTAATCAATCTCCTTCACCCATATATATTTGAACATATTTATTCATTTCATAATAATAGAAAGACAACAATGATTGCAACAATGAACATGTCAATTCAATTTGGCCAACAGGTTTTATTTAAAGATGTCTCCATTAAATTTGTTGAAGAAAACTGCTACGGACTGATTGGGGCAAATGGTTCCGGGAAGTCTAGTTTACTCAACGCGCTTTCGGGTGAAATAGATATCAGTTCCGGCGATATTCAACTTCCACGAGGAAAACGGATTGCGACCCTCCGGCAGGATCATTTCGCATTCGATAAATATACGGTTATGCAGACAGTCATTATGGGCCACAAAGAATTGTATGAAGTTTTTCAGGAAAAAAATATCCTTGAAGCGAAAGCTGATATTACGGATGAAGAGGGCATGCGTTTGTCTGAAATTTACGGCGAACTAGCCGATCTTAATGGCTACGAAGCTGAATCGGATGCAGGGAAGCTTTTGGACGGGCTCGGTATAACGGCTGATTTGCATGATACTCAAATGAAAGCGCTTGATGGGGGTATCAAGGTACGTGTGCTATTGGTTCAGGCGCTGTTTGGAAATCCGGATATCCTTCTTCTGGATGAACCAACGAACCACCTTGATCTTGAATCTATCACCTGGCTGGAGGAGTTTCTTTATAATTTTCAAAATACGGTTATTGTGGTGAGCCATGACAGGCATTTCCTCAATAAAGTTTGTACCCACATTGCAGATATCGATTTCAAGACCATTAAGATTTATGCGGGAAACTATGATTTTTGGTATCATGCGAGCCAGCTTGCCATTCAACGTTTTCAAGATCATAAGCGTAAGCGGGATGCTAAGATCAAAGATTTACAGGAGTTCATTGCACGATTTTCCGCCAATGCCTCAAAAGCACGCCAAGCGACATCCAGAAAGAAATTGGTGGAAAAAATGACGATTGACGATATGCCGTCATCATCCAGAAAACGTCCCTGGGTGGAATTTAAATCGGAGCGTCGCTGTGGGAATAATATTCTTAAGGTAACCGGCTTGAGTAAAACCATTGAAGGTGAACAGCTTTTAAAGGATGTTACTTTTACCGTCAACAAAGGAGACCGGATTGTTTTTATCGGCTTCAGTAATAATATCAAGACGGTGCTTTTTGATATTATTGCAGGCAATCTCGAACCGGATAGCGGCACCTACGAGTGGGGCGTCACCATAACATCCAGCTATATGCCTCGGGATAATGCCGAATTCTTTGATAGTAATAAAAATCTAATCGAATGGCTGCGCCAGTATTCCAAGGAAGATAAAGATGAACCTTTTCTTCGCGGTTTCCTGGGCAGGATGCTTTTTACCGGTGAGGATGCACTGAAAAAGGTAAAGGTACTTTCCGGTGGTGAAAAAGTACGATGCATGCTTTCGCGTTCTATGCTTGCCGGCGCTAATGTACTTATCTTTGATGAGGCGACAAACCATCTTGACCTTGAGGCGATCACCGCGGTGAATGATGGTCTGAAAAAGTATTCTGATGTTATTTTATTCGGTTCACATGATCATGAATTAATCAGCTCTGTTGCCAATCGGATTATTGAATTTACCCCCGAGGGCATTATTGATAAAGAAATGACATTTGACGAGTACTTTGCCGATCCTGGAGTTAAGGAGAGGCGAGATGCAATGTATGAGGGTCATCGACGACCGGTTCTTTAATGGTGACCGTGCACGTTTTGTCAGAGTGCGGTGGGCCCGACCCACCAAGTCTGAGACCTAATCGAGACATCAAAAATAAAATTGTAAAAGGACCGGAATAGATGCACACAGGGACCCTTCAGTATAGAACCCAACGAGAGAGCGTGTGACTTTGAAGGTACCTGCCACACCAAAAATTGAAATGAGTAGGGAATTTTGAGGTCGCCACTTCCGACAGTTGACGGAGTTAGTCCAAGCTGTAAATTTTTGCCAGCTGGCCACTGGAAAACGGTTCTGGATTTCCTGAAAGAGCGCTATCCAAAAGTGCTGGTCAGCGACTGGCTGTCTCGTATGAAAAAGGGAGAGGTTGTGGATGAAAACGGTCGTGCCTTGAATCCCGACACCCCCTATTGTGCGGGAATTCATATTTTCTACTACCGGGAAGTTGACTCGGAAATAAAGATTCCTTTTCTTGAACGTATAATCCATGAGGATGAACATATCCTGGTAATAGACAAACCTCATTTTTTACCTGTCACTCCGTCGGGGCGGTTTCTGCGCGAAACACTTCTTGTTCGTTTAAAAAAGAATGGCAAATGGAAGAACCTTGTGCCCCTTCATCGAATAGACCGGGAGACCGCCGGTATTGTTTTATTTTCACACAACCCCGCTACCAGGGGCAAATATGCTTTCCTTTTTCAGAGCCGTATGGTTACAAAAGTATATGAAGCGCTTGCTCCCTCCAATTCTGACCTCAGCTTTCCGTTGAAACGACGGAGCCGAATCGTTCGCGGAGAACCGTTTTTCCGGATGAAGGAAGTGGAAGGAATATCAAATGCTGAGACTGATATCAGTTTTGTGGAGGAAATGGCCGGCGGGGCATTATACAAATTACAGTCAGTGACGGGCAAGAAACATCAAATACGGTTACATCTTGCCTCTGTAGGGATTCCAATTTTTAACGATAGACTTTATCCAGACCTTCGTGATAAAACAAACGATGACTTTTTCAATCCGCTCAGATTATTGGTTAGGGCGCTTATTTTCAAGGACCCGATAACCGGACAGGCGCGTTGCTTCGGAAGCGCGGGTGCCTTAGAACAATAAACCCCTATGGTACGTACCTTTAAGCCATTTTTGATCCCAGATTTTAATGGGCAAAGAAGTGCCTAATAATTTAGACATTAGAGTTTTTATGAAATATGGAATAAGTATTTGAACAAGATCGTTGCGGAGATATGTAGAGCGATCTCCACAACGGCACTAAATGAAAGGTCTCACGATGCAGATTTGTAAAGAAACCATTGAGCAAATCAAAGCATTAAAAACAGTCGAAGTCGGACCGCTGGCAGAGATGCCGGAAAAAGTGCTGCAGTTTGGCGAAGGCAACTTTCTGCGCGCGTTCGTGGACTGGATATTCAATGCGCTTAATGCCAGGGCGAACTTCAATGGCAAAGTCGTCATTGTGCAGCCGTTGGCGGAAGGGCTGGTCGATTTATTGAATCAGCAGGATGGACTGTTCACAGTCCTGCTGCGCGGTATCGAAAACGGTCAGGTGGTTAAGAAAGCGGAAATCGTTACCGCGGTGAGCCGCGGCCTGAATCCGTATAGTAATTGGAATGAGTTTTTGCAATGCGCTCACAACCCGGATCTGCGTTTTGTGCTGTCCAACACCACCGAGGCCGGCATCGCTTATGTGAAAACCCAACAGCCGGAGGGTGTCTGCCCGGCGCCATTCCCGCCCAAACTGGCCGCTCTCCTTTATGAGCGCTTCAAAGCGTTTGACGGCGCCGCTGACAAAGGTCTGGTTATCATTCCGTGCGAGCTTATCGACCGGAATGGCGACAGATTAAAAGAATGCATCCTGCAGCACGCTTCGGACTGGCAGCTCGACCCCGAATTTTCCCGCTGGCTCGAAAGGCACAATCATTTCCTGAACACGCTGGTGGACCGAATCGTACCCGGTTACCCGCGTGATGAAATCGCGGATATTACCAAAGAACTCGGGTATGAGGACAAACTCGTCGATACCGGCGAGATTTTCCATCTCTGGGTGATCGAGGGCGATGAGCGCTTCGCCGAAGAACTGCCGTTTCACCGAGCCGGCCTGAATGTCATCTGGACGGATAATCTCAAACGCTACCGCGACCGCAAGGTGCGTATCCTGAACGGTGCGCATACCATGACCGTGCCGGCGGCCTTTCTGGCCGGCATAAACACGGTAAAAGAAAGCGTCGAGGATGATCTTATCGGTCGGTACATGCGCAACGGAATTTTTGAGGAAATCCTCCCGACCCTTGAATTGTCACAGACGGAAAAGGAAGAATTTGCTGAGGCGGTGCTGGAGAGGTTTCAAAACCCGTTCATCAAGCACCGCCTGCTGGACATTTCGCTCAATTCCGTATCGAAATTCAAAGTGCGTGTTCTGCCTTCTCTGCTTGCCTTTACCTCAGCCAACAAGCGGCTTCCCGAAATTCTCTCTTTTTCCCTGGCGGCGCTTATGGTTTTTTATCGCGGCCGCGAGTTTGATGGCAAGCAAATGTTTGGGGTTCGAGGGGAGGAGAAATATGTTATCCGCGATGACGAGTCCTATCTGAATTTTTTCTTTGATCTCTGGCAAGCATTTGAGCAGAATAAAGACTTTGCAACTCTGACCCGACAGGTCTTAAAAAATGATGAATTCTGGGGCAGAGATTTGAATGAAATTCCTGGTTTGAGCGCTGTTGTTTGCCGGCATGTTGAAACGATTCTTGTAAAGGGGATGGCAGGCGCGCTTAACGATTTGCTGTAAACGCTGACCTTCTCCAAGAAGGTTAGCGTTTGTGTCCGGGTCAAGAAGACGCGAACCTTCTTGGAGAAGGTCAGCGTCGTTATCGCTTTTTGGACAGTCCCTAACCATCTCGACATCAATGTCGAGTTTCCTGAGAGAATAGAGCGAAGGCGTCCCGCCGAGCATTTTTCGAAATTCTGCGCTCATCAATCCTCGGCGGGACGCCTTCGGACTAGTTTTTTTGACTTTTGATTGTTTATCAAAACCAACTTTCTGAAAAAGTGAAATTAAAAACGGAATAAAGATTGCCAAACGCCCTACCATTCCCGTCATTACGACATTCAAATTATCGACCGTGTTGGCGGCGGGGATGCTTTTGCCGGTGCACTCATCTTTGCTCTTCTCAGCAAAAAGAACGCGAAAGATGCTTTGGAGTTTGCGGTTGCCGCATCCTGTCTGAAGCAGACCATTCCGGGTGATTTCAACCTGGTGAGCGCCGAGGAGGTCGAGAAATTAGCCGGAGGGAGTGGTTCGGGACGAGTAGAGCGCTGATCTGAAAACAGCAAGATTTTCGGTACCCAACATCGGGTCTCAAAGACTTCTGGGGTTAACGTATGGCAAGTCATGAAGCTTAGCAATGTGATCTCTGAATATCATCGCAATGAAGGTGAAAGTGTTTTCGTATTTGTGTGTTCGAATGTTCGGGTGCTCATATCTTGAAAGTAATCAACTTGATAAAAAACGTAAACACTGTAACATCTAAACACGCTCGCACTGTATTTTGACCATATGACCAGGTTTCCCGATACCAAAAAGGAGCATTATGATGTCATTGATTTGGATGAGTTCGGTGCATGTTGCGGCAAAATAGAATCTAACCAAAGTGGTAAACAGTCTGTTAATTTTTATTGCATTTAGATAAAAATTGTTTATATTTATGTTTTAATTTTAGGGCCATGGACTGCCCGCTTTGATGCTCAAAAACAGCATATATAAGTTCGATGAAATAGGCCGGGTAGCTCAGTCGGTAGAGCAACGGACTGAAAATCCGTGTGTCCGCAGTTCAATTCTGCGCCCGGCCACGGAGGGTGGATATGTTTTAGGCCACCGTAGCTTAGCTGCAAGTAACAATCTCATCTGTCATCCTTCTTTCCTCCCTGTAATGCATTCATATGCTTTGTGGTGTCAGGTTTTTTTACGGTGTAGTAGCGGTCTATCAAAAAGGCTAATGCGATATGGATTGAAAAACCATCCAGCATCTAGCAACCAGCATCTAGGTTTAGCCTTGAATTTGAGCAATTTCTTTTATATTTTTGTCGAATAGTGGGCGGCGAAGATTGCTAAAAGGCAGGAAATAAAATCTCAGCCGGATTTAAGGAGCAAGGTGTTGTCTGCGGCATCGCAGCGAACTGAAGGGCCCCTTATGTTCACAACCAGCTATGGCTTTGTACACCGAGCCATTTACAAATAGAATTACTCGCATACATTAATACATAAACACTGTAAACACTGTAATACTTAATTAAGGAGGCCGGAATGAATTCCAAAGTTGCCTGTTTAGCTTTTATTCTCACTTTTTTATTCAGCCTTGCGTGTACGAACCAGGTTAAACAAGATGCGCAAACCTTCCTGGATGAATACACCGAAACCTATCAAAAACTCGATTACGAAGCCAGCAAAGCAGCTTGGCTGGCAAACACAGATATCAGCGAGGAGCACGATAGTTTGAGCGTGATTACAGATAAAGCGCTCTCTGAATACATCGGTAAAAAGGAAGTCATTGAAAAGGCGAAGTCCTTATTGGAACATAAAAGCCAACTGGATCGCCTTCAAGTTTTGCAGCTAAATAAAATTTTACTGACTGCGGCTCACAGGCCGGGTACAATTCCCGAGGTTGTCGGCGCTTTGATCGAAGCTGAAACCAAACAAACCAGTTTACTATATGGATTTGATTTTGTTATCCGCGACCAGAGAGGGAAAGCGAAAATCGTCAGCACCAATGAAATTGATGACATTCTGGTTCATTCAAAAGACATCGATGAACGTTTGGCCGCCTGGGAATCCAGCAAAGAGGTGGGCAAAGTCTTAAAAGACGGTTTGGCGAATTTGCAGAGCCTGCGCAATAAAGTGGCGCGGGAAATGGGGCACAGTTCCTTTTTTGGACTTGAGGTTGCCGACTACGGCATGACCGCCGACGAAATGGTAGAGCTGATGGATAATTTGGTTGAAGAGTTGCGGCCGCTTTATTCAGAGCTTCATACTTACGTGCGTTACGAGCTGGCCGAACGTTACAACGAGCCGGTACCGGAAAAATTGCCGGCGCATTGGCTGCCGAATCGCTGGGGACAACGCTGGCCCGGTATCGTGGAAGCGGTTAATCTGGATGAGCTTTTTGAAGATAAATCGGCTGAGTGGATGGTCAGGGCGGGCGAAGAATTTTATGTCAGTCTTGGCTTTGACACGCTGAACCAGAACTTTTGGGAGCGCTCCGATCTGTATCCGGTAGAAGAAGGAGCATCCCGGAAGAAAAATAATCACGCCTCTGCCTGGCACCTCGACCTTCAGGATGACTACCGGTCGTTGATGAGCGTTGTGCCGAACAGCCGTTGGTTTGGGACTTCCCATCATGAGTTAGGTCATATTTACTATTATATTGAATATTCAAATCCGGACGTGCCTTTGCTTTTACGCGGCGGCGCTAATCGAAGCTACCACGAGGGCATGGGAACGTTGATGAACGTGGCGTCGTCCCAGCAAGCTTATTTACAGCACCTTAACTTGCTGCCCGAAGACGCCGAAATTGATCAAATTCAGTGGCTGTTGAACGAAGCCCTGGGCGACGTGGTTTTCATTCCGTTTTCTGCCGGCACCATGACTCACTTCGAGTACGATTTGTATGAAAACGATCTGCCCAAGACGCAGTACAATCAGCGCTGGTGGGAACTGGTTGAAAAGTACCAGGGCATTGTGCCGCCTTCACCGCGCGGCGAAGAGTACTGCGATGCCAGCAGCAAAACGCACATAAACAATGACCCGGCTCAATATTATGATTATGCGCTTTCCAGCATTCTTGTTTATCATCTTCATAATTACATTGCCACCAATATTCTAAAGCAAGACCCCAATAATTGCAATTACTACGGCAGCAAGAAAGTAGGCGATTTCTTAAAAAGCATCATGCGGCCGGGCTCAAGTAAAGATTGGCGCAAAGTCTTGAAAGAAAAGACCGGCGAAGATTTGAGCGCAAAAGCGATGTTGAAATATTTCGAGCCGTTGATGGAATATTTAAAAGAGCAGAATAAGGGCAGAGAAAGCGTGATTGCGAGTTTGTAGCGATTGTGGATTTGCGAAATGTGGTTTTTGGATTTAGATTAAAAATATTGACTGGATTCTGCACCGGCCTTCGATTTTCACGCTGATTTCTTTGGCCGGTATTTAGCAGCCGCTCTATGCTTGGCTGACTCGTCAGGAAGAGGACGTTGTAATTGAAGCAGTTGGAGAGGCTTGTCTTGAGTATTCAAAGAAAGCCCCCAGATTCATGCCCCGAGTTTTATCTGCAAAGTTGGGCTGAAAGAGTTTAGCTCACCCGAATTCCTTTAGATAGGTTAAGCAGCTTTTCAATATCTTTGTCAGTTGGCGGCCATTGCTTGAATTTGGACTTGTGGTTCTTTATGGCATTTTGCAGGGTGATCTGCAGCAGTTGCATTTGACCGAGGTCTTCTGGGCTCCCATTCGACGCTTTTACAACTTCACCTTTTTTTATTTTAGACCAATCCTGCTCGTTTTCCAGCCATTCATGATTAAAGTTATGCAGGGCGCTCAGGGCAACTAAAGTGGCTTCTGTGAGTTCTTTTTTTACTGCTACTGTTTCCGGCAGGTTCTTGCCCCGAATTCTTTCCAAAAATCCTTTTAACCTCATCCCAATAGACTTTCTCGACTCCTCTTCTGGCAAACGCATGGCGAAATAGCGCAGCCGGTTCATAAACCTCTTGACGGATCTAGGGGTTGGCTGTTTGGCGTAAACCAGGGGCGACCAGACACCGAGGGCTTGCAGGAACTCTGGAGAATCGCGCACAATGCTCTCCGGTAGAATAGACAGTCGCCAGACACCCAGACCGAGCAGCAGTAGCAACGGCGCCACAAAAAGGGTCCTAGGAAAACGCGCTGTTTGGCCGCTTTCGAATTTGCTTATTTTGGTGTCCCTTTCCGGTTCAGGTTTTGGCTCAAGCAAAATGCCAGGTTGACCGATCGTTACTTCAGTTTCGTCGGTGCTTTGTTGCTGATTTAATTGGGCTTCTTGGACTGGCTCGAACAGCAGTGACCGGCCGCCCCAAAAACCGAATATGATTGTTGCGGTGAGCATAATTGCCGGGACGAGGGCTCGTGTTCGTTGGGTCAGCTCCCTTCCGACTGACCGCCAGATTGACTCGGTTTGAATGCCGCCGTTCGCGGAAGGGACGAGCAGATTTCGGGCCTGGGCCTCAGAGGGCTCCGGAACCGGAACCTCGATGTTAATCAGTTTTTCCAGGTACTGCCGGGCAAACTGCCCGCGCCTCCTTTTGCCCGCGTCGCCGATCGTCTGCGAATCGTTGTTGTTTTGCAGTTCCGGGATGTCAGTGTCGTCCAGCAGTTCCTCCGCGACATCTTTGAAGCCGAGGCCGACGCAGCGTTCGACCCGGTCGAGGTCAAGTCCCAGCACCACAAAACAATCGCCGGCCGAGACCAGAAAGTTTACTGCTTCCAACACTTCGAGGACGTTTTCCGGTTTGCAGCGATCCAGGTCGTCGATCAGAATGACCAGACTATGTGGACTGAGCGCCCGCGTGACGTCTTTGAACTCCCGTTCAAAACGGTAGCGGAAGCCGGCTTGTGCTGTAAAATCGCGAACCCGAAAGCGGCCCGACATCGAGGCCATGAGCCTTGCGGGCTTGGTACCAAAGGCCCGCAGCGCTTTAGCGAGTAGACTCAAAGGTCCTAACGCAATGACCAAAACGCCAAAAAATGTACCGCTTTCGTCAAAATGAGGCCACTCGCCGTTTTGTAAATCAATAAGGATATGCTCAAGGTTTGTACTTAGTAAACCTAGGGCTGTTGGGTGAGCCCACAAGAACCCGGCAAGGGCAGAGTAGGCCGCCAGCAACAAAAACAGTATCGGCCAACTCCGTTTCAGGCGCAGTTTCAACAATCGATAACGAAAAACTAGATTCTTCGGATGCCAGATCGGCGGCACAGCATGAGTTCTAATGTTTTCGAGTAGAGTCGCTAATAAATGCTCTTCTTTTTGATGGTGCCAGGCATTGAACCAGACGCTTTGAAACTTGTTTTGGCGCAGGTCCGCTTTCAGCATGTTCATGAGGGAGCTTTTGCCGCTGCCCCACTGCCCGCTGATGGCGATGGTCAGCGGCGGTTGGGTATTTACGTTGCGGATAAACCGCGACAGCCCCAGGGCAATCGGTTTAAACCCGAGTGGATCCGGATCGTTGATATCGAGGGGACGATCTGAAATCAGCATGTCGGCGATGGATCCATCGACTTCGGTCTCTTCCGTCGGCAGGGGTTTCTTAAAAACCGGGATGAACAAAAAGCCAATCAGGAGTAAGCTCAGGTAGTACCAGGGCGCCGGATATTTGCCATAACCCTCCGTAGAAGTCAGCCGAAGAGTATCGGGTTGAGTTTGGCTGAACCACGTTTTTCCAGCGTCGGTGGTGCTGAGAATGGTACCGTCCTCTCCAACGGCCCAGCCATTTTTGGAGTCAGTAAAAGTGACGGAATAAAGGTAACTTGAGGTGCCGCTGTTCTGATTTTGCCAGGTCTTTCCGCCGTCGGTGCTGAGGATGGTGCCGTCCTCTCCAACGGCCCAGCCATTTTTTGAGTCAGTAAAAGTGACGGAATAAAGGTAACTTGAGGTGCCGCTGTTCTGATTTTGCCAAGTCTTTCCGCCGTCGGTGGTATTTAAGATTGTGCCGCCGTCTCCAACCGCCCAACCGTTGTCAGGGTCAATGAATGTGATGAAAAAAAGTACTTTTAAAATGCGGCTGTTCTGTTTTTGCCAGGTCTTTCCACCATCCGCGGTGTTTAGGATGGTGCCGAGATCTCCGACTGCCCAGCCGTTGTGTGGGTCGATAAAGGTGACGGAAGAAAGATTATTAAATGTACTGCTCGTGGCACTTCTTTGGATTTGCCAGTTTTTTCCGCCGTTGGTGGTTGTTTAGGATGCTCGTTCCGACTGCCCAGCCGTTGTTGGGGTCGGTGAAAGTGACGGAATAAAGGTAACTTGAGGTGCCGCTGTTCTGATTTTGCCAAGTCTTTCCGCCGTCCGTAGTGTTTAGGATGTCGCGCCCTCCTACGGCCCAGCCGTTGCTGGGGTTGACAAAATAGATTGCCCGTAAATCGGCTTTAAAGGTCCCGGCTGTATCTGCCGGGGCTTCGACTACTTGTGCCGGGACTTCCACCTCTTGGGCCGGGGCAGGGGAGCCGCTGACCTTTACAGCGAATTGCATGTTAATGGAGCCCTTCTTGCCATCGGACGCGCTGACAGTAATGGTTGCTTCGCCAGCGGTTATGGCGGCAACCCTGAGCACACTACCGTTAATTGTAACATTTGCGATCTTTGGGTAGTTCGAGTCCGCGGTATAACTCAAGGAATCTTTGTCTGGATCGGTAAACACCGCTGGCGTGGCATTCAGATCACGAGTGAATGGCCCCGCGGAGATGGTCAGGCTTTGGTCCGCAATGGGGTTTGTAATAACCGGTGGCCCGTTTCCCCCCTTTTCCTCGGCTACTGCCGCGCCGGGTGATAACAAATTGTAAAAGGCGCTTTGCTGCGCCGTTTGCTGCGGATCTTCTTGTTGTTGAAGCAAACCTGGCTGCAGGGTCTGCTGCTCCCAGGTCCGGCCGCCATTCGTGCTGTGCAGAATGAGTCCCCCTTTTCCAACCACCCAGACTTTGTCTGTCCCGGGCAGGGCAAACACACCATTGAGGCCACCAGTAATAATCGGTAGCCGCAGCATGGCGTTGCGTTCGATGGGGTGTTGCCACCAGTCCAGAGTGAAAGTAGTAACTGCAGCATATGCATTGCGGCGCGGTTTTTGGGTAAAAGCGAGAAAAGTGCTGAGAGAAAACACGATGAGGACGGCGGCAAACCAGACCGTACGGCCGTCCAGACGGAACCCTGGTCGAGATTTCCGTTTTGGAGAAAAACCCCGTTTGCGAACGGGTCGAAATTTTTCTGCAACTGCCATGTAGCCTCCCCATTGTTAGGTAAAACTTAAATTCCGAATGGAGACTTTTAATAGAGGTGGAAGAAATTTACTCAGAGAATTTGTTTAATTTAACCCTGACCAGGCAATTTGTCAAGCAAATTTAAGTTTTAAGCCAGAACTTTTGCTTGAAAGTGACCATGAATTGTCTTATATTTGCCCGTGTTTTAAACTAAGTTTGATGAATTCAAGCAACCATAAGCAAAAAATCTACTTCGACCACAGCGCAACCACGCCGGTTCACCCGCAGGTGCTGGAGGCCATGATGCCCTGTTTCAGCGCCAATTTTGGCAATGCATCCAGTGTGCATTCATTCGGCCAGGAGGCAAAAGTCGCACTTGAAGAGGCGCGACGGCAGATTACCGCTGTCATCAACGCGGAACCGTCGGAGATCGTTTTTACATCCGGTGGCACTGAGGCAGATAACCTTGCAGTTAAAGGCACGGCGCAGTTTTTCAGCGGTCGAAAAACTCACATTGTGACTTCAGCGGTTGAACACCATGCTGTGCTCTATGCCTGCAAATATCTCGAAAAAAACGGCTTTGAAGTAACGTATGTTCCGGTAGACAAGTTCGGCCTGGTTTCTCCCGATAAAGTAGCGCAGGCGATTCGGGAGGAGACCTGCCTGGTCAGCATCATGCACGCCAACAATGAAATCGGCACGATTAATCCAATTCCAGAGATAGCTGCTCTTAGCAAAGATAGAGGCATCTTATTTCATACCGATGCCGTGCAAACGTTGGGCAAGATTCCCATCGACGTCAAGGAAATGAACATCGATATGCTGTCGATTTCGGGTCACAAAATTTATGGGCCAAAAGGAATCGGCGCTTTGTATATTCGTCGGGGAATACAAATCGAAAAAATCATGCACGGTGGAAAACACGAACGCGACCGCCGGGCCGGCACGGAAAATATTCCCGGTGCGGTTGGTTTAGGAAAAGCTGCTGAAATTTGCAGCAGGTCGATGGAAAAGGATCGAGTAAAGTTAACTGAGCTTAGGGATGATTTGCAGCGCAAGATTTCTGATATACTCCCGGAGGTCCACTTGAATGGTCATGAAACAAAGCGCTTGCCCGGAATTTTGAATATGTCGTTCCCCGGTGCGGCAAGTGATTCTTTGTTGCTCAGTTTGGATTTAAAAGGAATAGCAGTTTCGAATGGTTCCGCGTGCAGCTCGGGAACCATTGAGCCTTCCCATGTGTTGAAAGGGCTTAAGTTGTCCAAGAATTTAGCCAATTCGGCGATTCGGTTTAGTTTAGGCAAGGAAAACACTCCAGAGGAAATAGATGTTACAGTCGGGGTTTTACAAGAAATCGTGTCTCGTCTGCGGGGACTGAAAAGGGGGAAGAAATTAATCGCAGCTTAAAGTATTTAAAATATAAAACTAAAGAGTATGGAGCAAAATATCAAAGAAACAGTTCTGGTCGCCATGAGCGGCGGAGTGGACAGTTCAGTCGCTGCAGCCCTGCTGCACGAAAGGGGCTACCAGGTTATTGGCGTCACTATGAACCTATGGGACTACGACCGGGTCGGGGGTAACCTCAACAAAGACAGCGGCTGCTGCTCTGTCGATACCATGGATGACGCCCGTGCCGTCTGCCACAAGTTAGGTGTCCCGCATTACATGGTTAACTTTCGAGAAGAGTTCGAGGCGGCGGTCACGGATAACTTTATTTCAGAGTATATGGACGGCCGCACCCCGAACCCGTGTGTTCGCTGCAATACTTACATCAAATGGGGTGTTCTTTTGCAGAAAGCCGAAGAGTTGGGGGCAGATAAAATTGCCACTGGTCATTATGCCCGAACCACCTTTGACGAGGAGAGTGGACGGTATCTCTTGAAGCAGGGAAAGGATGGTCATAAGGATCAATCCTATGCACTTTGGGGGATACGCCAGCAAGGTCTTGAGCGTACTTTATTTCCGGTTGGTGAATTCACCAAGCCGGAGATCAGACAAATTGCCCGCAATCTTGGGCTCAGAACTGCGGAGAAGAAGGAGAGCCAGGAAATTTGTTTTATTCCTGATAACGATTACTCGCGCTATCTCAAAAAGAAACGACCGGAATTAGAGACTCATCTCCAGGATGGCGAAATTCTGGATGAGCAGGACAACTTGCTCGGCGTGCACAAGGGATATCCGTTTTACACAATCGGTCAGCGCAAGGGAGTCGGAATTGCTACGGGGCAGCCGGTTTACGTGACCGAAATTGATGCTGGTAATAATCGGATTAAAGTAGGCTCCAATAATGACTTGCTTCATTCCGGTCTGGTTGCTGAGAATGTAAACTGGATTTCGATTGCAGCTCTCAAGGAGGGAATTGAGATCGAAGCCAAGATTCGGTATAATAGTCCGGGAGCCCATGCATGGCTTCAACCGAAATCAAATGGCAATGTGGAAGTTAGATTTAAAGAACCGCAGCGCGCTGTAACCTCTGGCCAGTCCGTGGTATTTTATCAGGATGATTTAGTGATAGGCGGCGGTATCATAGAGTCGTCTGTTAAACACCAGGGATGAATTCATTCCAAATAGCTAGAGAAGCTCTACTGAGAAATGAAGCGACTTCTGACCATCGCAGGTTCTGATTCCGGTGGCGGCGCCGGCATCCAGGCGGATTTGAAAACGTTCCATGCATTCGGCTGTTACGGAATGTCTGTTCTGACGGTAATCACAGCACAGAATACCCAAGGTGTACAGGGTGTGCTTGATTTGCCACCTGAATTCGTGGCGCTGCAATTGGAATCTGTGGTTAACGATCTCGGAGTTGATGCAGCAAAAACCGGCATGCTTTCCAACGCTGAGATTATCGAGGCGCTTTCAAAAACAATTGAGCAATTCAATATTCCGCACTTAGTTGTGGATCCAGTGATGCGTTCAAAAGGTGGGCATCCGCTCCTTCAGGATGATGCTCAGCAAGCCTTAATGGCGAAAATCATTCCTCTGGCGGAAGTGATCACACCCAACATTCCCGAGGCCGAGGCGCTGACGGGAATGGCCATTAAAACCAAAGATGATATGCGGGAGGCGGCAAAAGTAATGCATAATCTAGGCGCAAAAAACGTTTTACTAAAGGGTGGACACCGTGAGGAAGACGCCGTCGATATTTTATTTGACGGCAGTGAATTTACCGAATATTTTGCTGAGCGAATCCGAAGCAAAAATACCCACGGCACCGGCTGTACATATTCTGCTGCCATTGCGGCAAACTTAGCCATGGGACATCAATTAAAAAAAGCTATTTCGATTTCAAAGAAATTTATCACCGAGGCAATCCGTTTCAGCTTTGACTTAGGCAAAGGAATAGGGCCGCTGAATCATTTTGTTAAAGTTGATTAACTATTGTTCCCCTCAAATCACTCGTCTCTTATTTCAAACATTACTTGACCGGCTAATAAAATGAAGATTAGTGTTACTGAAATTGCTCTGGTCGGAGTTTTCTCAGCCATGGCTGTTGCGGGAGCTTTTCTTTTTATATCAATTCACAATATTGAGATTTTTACCGCGACTATTTTTCTTTCCGGATTGTTGTTAGGCCAAAGAAATGGCATATTGGTCGGGGTAATCGCCAGTTCAATATTCTCAACCTTTAATCCTTACGGAATCTCTCCGCTTCCTCTTTTCATTGCTCAAGCTTTAAGCCGTGCTTTGGTTGGATATCTTGGTGGCAGATATGCTAAATTAGGCCTCGGCAAAAGGCGTTTCTGGATAAGAGCGATTGCTTTCGGCGTGGCGGGGTTGCTTTTAACCTGGGTTTATATCCTGCTTACGTTCTCAAGTAATGTTTTTTCAATGGGATTTTCGCTGGAGCAACAAAAAATTTGGTTTGTGGGAGGGCTGCCATCTTATCTTATTCTTACGGTCAACAACATATTAATATTTGTTCTTGTTTTACCTTATGTAAGCCGGGAACTGAGTAGAATTGGTTTACTCAAACAGGCTAACATCAGTTGAAAAACTTCGATTGGAAAGTCGGATGTTTTTTAATAGTTTCATCTCTCTCTACTGTAAATTTTGCCTACCCCCAAGAAACCGACTCGACGAAAACAGTCGTAGGTGAATCCGAAACTCCGCGCGCGGACACTCTTACTATAAAGCCAAGGCCGAACTCAGGAATTTGGGTGTTCAATATTCGGGAAACAGAGAACCTTATCGCTGAAGATATTGCTGATTTTGTCCAGGTTCTCCCTAATGTTTTTCCGCTTGATTACGGCAGTCTGGGCCAAGTATCGCCCCTATCTTTTAGAGGTTCGACCCCGCAGCAAACAAGCATTTGGTTCGACGATTTAAATTTGGAAAACCCGATTAGCGGGTTTGTACCAACGACGGTGATTCCTATCAATTTAGTGGAAGATTTTACCGTTCGCGGTGCAGATTCTTTTGCTCCATTTGGGTTTCAGTCATCAGGTGGAGTGCTGAACCTAAATTCTTTTGAATTTAATGCAAAGAAACCTTACTCACAGGTAAACTTTCGTGCGGGCAGTTGGGAGTATAGCGACCTGGGGATCATATTTGCCCTGCCAATCACAAAAAATGTCAATTTCACATTCTCAGGTAAGCGCCAGGAATTTGATGGATTTGAAACAAACAGAGTCCATACCGGATCCAGAATTTTTGGAAAGATTTCATA
>SMVB01175948.1_pt1 | contig 26209 bp, 25 predicted proteins | sample 2456461 | NCBI WGS metagenome assembly SMVB01 (sample SAMN11095934, study PRJNA526329) | marine sediment metagenome | biome: Marine sediment; feature: Surficial sediment; material: Deep marine sediment; isolation source: Hadal surficial sediment | place: Pacific Ocean | collected 2014-05 | depth...
ATGGTGGACTTCGTGGGTCAGACCGGCGTCGAGCGGAGCGCCGAGGACGGGCAACGCATGCCCGGCGACTACGAGGCGCAAATCAGCCAGGGACCGATCGCCGTCCACGCGTCCGAGCACCTGGGGGCGACCGACAAAGGGGTCGCCATGATGCGCCGCATGCTCCGCAGCGCGATCCGCGCGCTGCAGAAGGGCGAGGATCCTCCGGAGCCACAGCCCACCGCCGAAGGGCTCATTCCCACCAACGCCGGCGACGTCATCGTCCGGGCAGGGAATTCAAACGGCGCCGACGATGGCGAGCTTCAACGCGAGATCGGCCGCAAGGTGGGCAGTATCGTTGTCGATACGATGCCACTGCCACACGGCGACCGCCAAGCTGAGATCGCGCGGCGCGTGGGGCAGTTACTTTCCTGACTTATGACCCGCTTCATTGTAGTAACCGACGACGTCACCCTCCGTGGTGACCCCAAGGCCGTTGAGGAGTCGGTTGGAATAACTGAAATAGGCGACGACTTGGTTGACCTCCAAAATCTCGCCGTCGTTGCAACCGGCCGCTCTGAGGGCGCCGATGTCGGTTGCCACCATATTGCCGACATCGGATGTCAGCTTTCCCGCATAGATCAGAAGCGCGCGTTCCTTGCCGCCGAACGCCCGCTCGGGCGCAGCGTCTTCAAGGGCCTGGTAAATAGCATCGGCGCGCGCCTCGTCGTTTAAGAGACGCCGCGCGTTGGTGAAGTGGTGAGTGAGACTGTACGCGCAGTTGTTGATGATGCTGGTATAGGAGGCCACGACCTCCAGAAACCACAGCGGCAAGGTGTTGGCCGGGTTGTGAAGGACGCTTCGGTAAAGGACAACATGGCCTTCCATGGTATGAGGACGCAAGGAGTGGACCCGCATGACATTATCGACCGTACCGTGTGGCGTCCGCACTTTTTCATACATCTCCTTGACCAGCCCGGTCGCCTCTTCATCGGGGATCATTTCGATCCATGCGGACATCTATGCTCTCCTTCCGCCGAAACCGGCGGGTCAATCCTGTTTCCGATAGGCAAAGGATTTGTCGAAGCGGCCGACGATGTAGTCTCCGCAGCGGACGCTGGGGTAATGGGCGTTCTCGCCTGCAAGGGTGACGGGCTCGATGGCGGTCTCCCAATTGGGATCGACGGCTACGGGAATGGATAGGCGCTCGGCGCCCGAGGTGTTCACGACGGCATGGCGCGTGGACTGAAACCGGTCGTTGGTCCAGCGGGCCAGCAAGTCCCCGACATTGACCACCAGGGTCCCCTCGATCGGGTGCGCCGTCAACCATTCGCCGCGCCGGCCCTGAACCCGCAAACCGCCGGTCATGTCTTGGCACAGCAAGGTCATGCAACCGAAGTCGGTATGGGGCGACACGCCGAAGTGATCCGCGCCCAAATCGGGCGCCTGCGGCGGATAGTGGACCAGCGCCCCGCGCGAAATGGGTCGATCGAAGGATCGAATAAAATAATCGTGTTCGATGCCGAGGCTGGCGGCCAAGGCTTTCAACATCTTTGCGCCGCAGCGGTTCGCGGCACTCAGATACGCGTTCAGGATATCCCGCATTTCCGGCAGGAAAGCGGGCCAGTTGTTCGGCGCGGTCAAGGTGTCGCCGGGGAAAATATCCGGATCGTCCAATGCCACGTCGCGGCCCCAAACGAAGCTCTCCTTTCGGTCGGCGTGGGCCTGACCCTCCATCGTCGAACCTCCGATCTCGAGGAAACCGCGGTGATGGGGGGTGATCGTCGCCTCGCGTTTCCGCTCGATAGGGCTGGCGAAGAATTTATTGGCGACCGCGAAAGTTCTCTCGATGAGATCGTCGGGAATGCCGTGATTGCGAATATAGAAAAAACCCACGGTTTCGGCGGCCTGGCGAAGCTGCTGACCGACAGCATCGATATCGGCATCGCGGGCGCCGTGAAGCACGGCGATATCGACGACCGGGATATCCCCAATATCGATGTCTTTGACGACCGCGTAATCCATCTTGCTCTCCCGCCTTATACCAAAGTTCCCTAATATTGACCCATAGAGATCGCCTGGACGATCCGCCGGGCAGGAGGGGGGCCGCAGGCGATGCGGGGCCCCCGAGTCCCAGATGGCGTCAAGGCCTGCCGACGCACGCCGCCCCCTGGCCCAACGGTTCGCCCAGGCGACCGGAACGGCGGTTTCCCCCAATCTTGTGGACGGGGGATTTCGGGCAGCCCCATTCTTGTGGACCGGGCCCGCGGCTTTCGGTGCCCCGCACCGCCACGCCACGCGCTCCTTGCCGAAAACCTTGGGATGCCGTCTCTATGAGTCAATATTAGGGACCTTTGGTATTATTCCTCTGACTTCGGCGTTCCAGTTTCCGAAACAGCATGGAAAGGCTGAAACAGACAATAAAATACATGGCGGCGGTCGTAATCCAAGCCTCGAATATCGCGCGCGTCGAGGCGACAAGCTCCACGGTCTTAAAGGTCAGTTCCTGGATCGATATCAGCGAGATGATGGAGCTGTCCTTGACCAGGGAAATGAACTGGCTGGCCAAGGGGGGAAGCACCTTTTTGATCGCCTGAGGCAGGATGATAAAGCGCATCTCGTCCAGCCAGCTCATGCCCAGCGAACGTGCGGCTTCCCGCTGTCCCCGTTCGACGGACTGAATACCTGCGCGGACGATTTCCCCGACAAAGGCGCTTTCAAAAAGAGCCAGAACGATGACGCCGGATACCAGTGCCGGAAAGCGGCGCATCTCGCCGAAAAAGAATTCCCAAATCGCTTTATCTTCGCGCCGCGCAATCCCACGCGACCAATCCTCGATTTCAAAAGCGACGATGAGCTGTTCGGAAAGGAAGAAAAAGAATATAAACACCACGACCACCGGCGGGATGTTCCGCAGAAATTCCAAATAGGTTCTGGCCAGCATCCGGATCGTTAGATTCTGTGCGCAGCGCGCCAGGCCAAGAGCCGTGCCAAGAATGACAGCCAAAACACTCGCGTAGATGCTGATACGTAAGGTGGTTATCAGCCCCTGCAGCAGCAGATTGGAAACCCAGCGGCCTTCGCTTTCGTCCCACCGAATGATGTAGTTGGGTATGATCCCCCAATTCCAATTGTAGTTGAGGGTGCCTTCGATTCTGACCCAGATCGTCGCGACAAAGCCGATCAGAACCGCAAGAATCAGAAAATCGACCCAGTGCAATCTTTTAAGGAAGTTGGCCAATTTTCCGCACCCTAGGGAAGGAAAGGGGTGCCCGGACAATGCCGGACACCCTGTTGGTTTCAGTCGGCGGCCACGGCTTCCCAGTCGAGATTCTTGAACCAACTATCGTTGGTCTTTTTCAGGTAGCCATCGCTCCAGCGCATGCCGATCCAGTTGTTGAAATAGTTCAACGCATCCGGATCCCCTTTGCGAATCGCAAAGGCCTCGCCAAATTGAGAGTAGGTCTTGTCGAACGGGATATGCAGTGTGTCGGGGTAATTTCTGACTTCCCGAGTCGGCGTCGGGTTCGATGCCATTGTCGCGTGCGCGTTCCCATTCAGGACCTCTTGAGTGGCGGCGCCGTCTTCATCGAATTGAAGGATTTTGGCTTTGGGAAACAGCGTTTGGATCACGACAACCGGTGTCGCCCCACGACGGACTGCGAATGTGACGTCCGGGCTGTTGAAATCTTCTTCCGTGAACCCTTTGGTCATCGCCTTGTTGGAGTAGATCGTCATGCCGGAATATGCGTAGGCATTGGTGAAGTTGACGGTCAGATTCCGCTGGGCCGTGATCGACATGCCGCTGATGATGGCATCGAACTTACCAGCTACGAGCGCCGGGATAATGCCGTCCCATGCCGTGGGAACGAACTCCACTTCGACGCCCATATCCTTCGCCAGCTGGCGCCCGACATCGAGTTCGAAGCCGACCAATTCGCCCTTTTTGTCGCGCATGGACCAAGGCTTGAACAGCGACAGGCCGATTTTGAGCACGCCCCGTTTCTTGATGGTCTCGATCACGGATTCACTGGAAAGCGCCTGGCGGGTCGATTGCGCCGATGCGGGTGACGCAACGGCCACGATGACCGCGAGGCCAAGTGCTGTTGCGAGGAAACGCCTTGTCATATTCATGTTACAACTCCCTTGTTGGTTTCGTAGTTCAGTCCACGACGGCGTAACGCTTCTCCAAATGCGATACGAATATGGACAGGGTTAAGGTGACGACCATGTAAACAGCGGCGATGGTGAACCAAATCTCAAAGCTCATATAGGTGTCGGAAATAATGTTACGGCCGATCGTCGTCAACTCGGCCACGGCAATCACAGAGACGATGGCGGAACTTTTTATTATATGAACCATCTCGCCAGTGAGTGGCGGAAGCATTATTTTGATCGACTGCGGAAAAATTATATACCAATACGTCTGCCCTCTGCTCATGCCGATTGATTCGGCAGCTTCCCACTGACCGATGACGACGGCGTTGATCCCGGCGCGGAAGATCTCGGATATCAAGGCGGCGTGATATACGCCAAGGCAAAGGATGCTGGCGGAATAGCGATTCAACCCGAATATCGGTCCCAACACATAGTAGAATAGGTAAATCAAGACCAAGAGCGGCGTGTTGCGTACGATTTCGAGAAAACCGACCGCGACCGCGCGGCCCACCACAAGACCCGACAGGCGCAGCAGGGCGATCAGCAGCCCCATAACAACCGCCAGTGAAAAGGCGGTGCCCGAAAGGCCGACGGTCGCCACAAGGCCTATGGCCATCTCTCCCCATTCGAAACCGTCATCTGTGAAGCGATAAAAATATTTGGGGATGCGATACCACTGCCAGTTATAGCCCATGGAACTGGCGCCGTTCATGGCACTGTAAACGATCAGGCCGATAACGGCCAAGTACTGCAGGACAGAAGCCGGTACGGAAGTCAGAACACGGCTAACTCTCACGGCCTCAGACTTTCGCGTTCGATCGCCAAGTCGAAAATATCGGCAGACAATACTTCACAACCTGCCCCGGTCATCCGCCTCAGTGCTCCAATATCTGATCGAGGAACAACCGGCAGCGCTCACTCGACGGGCGGGTGAAAAACTGGTCGGGCGGCGCCGTCTCGATAATCCGGCCGCTCTCCATAAATACCATTGTATCGGCGACCTTGCGGGCAAACCCCATCTCGTGGGTGACGCAGATCATGGTCATTCCGGAGTTGGCAAGCTCGACCATCACATCCAGCACCTCGTTGATCATTTCCGGATCGAGCGCGGAGGTCGGCTCATCGAACAGCATGATGCGCGTCTCCATGCACAGCGAGCGTGCGATGGCCACCCGCTGTTGTTGGCCGCCGGACAGTTGGGCCGGATATTTATCCGCCTGTTCCGGAATATGCACCCGATCCAGGTATTTGCGCGCGCGCGCCAGCGCCTCTTGTTTCGGAATCTTGCGGACACGGATGGGCCCGATGGTCAGATTTTCCAGGACGGTCAGATGGGGAAACAGATTAAATTGCTGAAATACCATGCCCACTTCCTGGCGCACGATGCGGATGTTTTTTACTTCTTCGTTCAACTCCACCCCGTCCACGATCACCGTGCCGCCGCTGTGCTCTTCCAGGCGGTTAATACACCGGATCATTGTGGATTTTCCCGAACCGGAAGGACCGCAGACAACAACCCGTTCCCCGGCTTTGACTGTTAGATTGACGTCCTTGAGGGCCTGAAAAGTGCCGAAGAATTTATCAACATTGCGCAGCTCGATGATGGGTTGGTCGTTCGGCATTTTGGTCTGTTCTTCATAAGAATGGAGCAGTGGCGTCCTTTTCATAATCTTTATGCATTGGAGGAAATCATTCAACCATTTTTATAGGACGCCCAACACCAAACGGTCGTATTGGTCTGGGAATTGTTTGCATTCAGTCCGATTTGGATGTGGCCGGGGTCGAGCAGGCGTAATAGCCTACACCAGTATCTGCACCATCCCTTGGAATACGCGGGCCTCGAAGGTCCTCATGTTCCGGGTTGCGGGAGCAGAGATTGGCTTCCCCGTTCGAACATCGAACGCACCCTGATGAAGCGGGCATTCGATCATGTGGCCGTCGAAATAACCTTGGCAAAGGTCGGCGCCGCCGTGGTTGCATTTCGCAAGGGAGACGTAGAGGCCGGTTGGGGTGTCATAGACGGCCAGCTTTCGAGACCCATGGGTCACGGGCGTGACCCAGTTTTTTTCGAGTTCATCGGCAGCAATGATATCCTGCCAGACTTTCTCTCCAGTCATCGCTCCGGCACGGCGGGCGTCGAATCGGCTCGCGCCTTTCCACCAAATATCTGAGCGAGAATGTCCCTGTGTGCGCCGAGATATCCGCCGGGCTCGACGTGTATGTGGTCCTTTAGCTTTTCATGTAAGCGCGGAAGTGCGTGGAACGGGGCCGAGGAGACATAGTGATGCTCCGCGTGATAGTTCATGTTCCAGCACAGGAATCGCAGCGGTAAGGAAACAAGGCTGGTCCTTGTGTTCACGCGCATGGCCGAAACGGTCGGCCGTCCCACATGCTCCGTCATGCGGACATACCGCATGACCGGCTCGCCCATGATGACGGGGACGATCCAATACCAAAGCGGCGCCCACCACTGGAATACCAGCATCAAAAATACCACAAGGCCGTAGACCGACACCATAGCGCGGGCTTCGAGAAATACTGCCCTGTGCTCGACTTTCGGTACAAACCGCCGCTCCTCGTCGCTGAGACGCCCGAGGCTGTGGCGAAACATTTCAGTCAGCTTTGTCCGCCAATAGGGAAATGCAGAAAGATATAAAAGATATGCCCATAGTGAATTCGGCAGGGGAATTATCTCGGGATCCTCACCCACCAAATGCGTGTATGTATGATGGTGGCAATGCTCATATCTGAAATGCTTGTGAGGGAGACCGATCACCAACGCGCAATAATTGCCGACAAAGTCGTTGATCCAACGGGTTCGAAATACCGTATAGTGCACAGATTCATGCTGCAGTGAGAAATGATGCACCAGCAATACGCCATGCAAGAACATGGCGGGAATTACTAGGATCGTCCCGAGGCTGAAGAAGATAAGCGACCCGGTAGCCAGCATAACCAACAGCCAAATCGCGATCCGTTTCAGTGCCGGAATATTGGATCGGGTCATGAAATCGCGCAGCTCGGCCCGGGTTAGAATACCCTCGGACAGCGCCTGTGTCAGCGGTGTTACAACAGGTTGTGACATCTGGTTCACGCTCTCATTGGGATCCACAGGTATATTCATGAAACGAACGTGTCAACAGCGGAACATAGACTTGTCGCCGCGATAGGCCGCCCGCGGCGGAGACCGAGGGGGGAAGGTTCCCTTGGCGACCGGAGAGTGGTACAATTAGCACGATTTCGAGGGTTGCCTCGAGTGCCTCCTTGAGCGGCGCCTGGGATATGCCGGTGAAGACCTACTCATCTTGCTACATGTGCGCCTTCGACTGTCCCATAACTGTGGACAGCGCTGGCTCGGAAATTGTCCATATCGACCATCCTGGTTGCGTGCGCGCGACGGCCCTTGGCGAACAGCGCGAAAGTGACAAGCGTCTCCTCCATCCACAGTTGCGCGACGGCGCCGACGATGCTTGGCGGACGGTGGCATGGTCCGATGCGGTCTCCCAGACGGCGCGGCGGCTTCTGGATATCCGCGAGAAACACGGGCCCCAGGCCGTTGCCTTTGCGGTCGGCTATACCAAGGAGGTGCGGCCCTACCTTCAGCGGCTCGCCTACGGTTTCGGTACGTCCCACTACATCGCCGAGGACAGTTGCTGCTATGCCGCGGGCGTCATCGCCGCCAGGCTCACTTTCGGTCCGCAGTACGGCCACTATCTGGGTCCCAGCCGGGTCGATTCCGCCGAGACCCGATGCCGGCTCGTCTGGTCGAACAACCCGAAGGAAAGCCGGCCTCCCGACGATTGGCATGTTGCGAACAATGTGGCGCGCTTGCCGACCATCGTCGTCGATCCGCGGCGCACCGCTTTGGCGCGCGCGGCGGCGATACATCTGATGCTGCGGCCAGGCACCGATGGCGCGCTCGCCCTGGGATTTGCCAATGTCATATTTAGCGAGGGCTTGGAAGACAAAGAATTCCTCAAGGATCATGCATTGGGATTGGCGGCGTACAAGGCGTACGTGCAAGCCTTCACGCCGCAGCGCGCCGGCGAAATTACCGGTGTCGAGCCGGAGAAGATCGTTGCGGCGGCGCGGCTCTACGCGACCTCGCGCCCGGCCCAACTCACCATATCGCCCAAGGCGACCACCCATCACAGCAACGGCGTGCAAAATCATCGCGCCGTCATCTTGCTGTCCGCCATCTGCGGGAATCTGGATGTGACCGGCGGCAACCGGCCATCCTATGACAGGCTGAAGGCGAAAGACGTTTCCCGCTACGACGAAATAATGCCAACCCTCGGCGCACCCATGGGCAACGCGCAGTTCCCTTTGTTCATCGAGCATTACCGGGAAGGACAGGCCATGTGCCTGGCCGACTATATCGAATCGGGGCAGCTCAAGGCGGTCTTCTCCATCGGGATGTCGATCACGATGTGGCCAAATTCCAAACGCCTGGAGAAAGCGTTGCGTTCGCTGGAATTTTTCGCGGTCAGCGATTACTTCCCCAATTCCACGCGCGACGCCGCCACGATTTCCTTCCCCGCCGCGACGTCTCTCGAGCGCCAGTCGATTATCATCGGAGACCGGGGCCGGTTGCAGTACCGGCCGGCGGCGGTGCCGCCGCGCGGCGAGGCCAAAGGCGACACGGAGCTGATATTCGACTTGGCACAGGCGCTGGGGTTGCGCGATTCCTTCTGGGGCGGCGATATTCACGCCAGCTTCGACGAGCGATTGCAGCCCGCCGGCGTGTCCTTCCACGATCTGCCCGAAGACGGGAGAAGCATCGACGTGGACGTACCGCTGTCGGAGGATCGCAGCTACCGGAGCCATGGTTTCGGCACCCCCAGCGGCAAAGTGGAGTTCACCAGCACTGAGTTGGAAAAGGCGGGCTTCGATGCCTTGCCCATATACCGGGAACCCCAGTTGAGTCCGGTCAGCACGCCGGAAGTCGCCAAGGATTATCCGCTGGTTCTGACCTCCGGCGGACGGACCAGAAATTACACCCACTCCCAGGGGCGGCTGCTCACAAAATTGACAGTCCGCGAGCCGGATCCCCGCGTGCAGATCAATCCAGTGGACGCCGCCGCGCGGGCCATCGAAGAGGGCGCATGGATCGAAATATCTTCGCCCATCGGCAAGATCGAGATGCGGGCCTGGGTGACCGACGATGTGGCGCCGGGCGTCGTGCAAGCCGTCCATGGCTGGGAAACGGCCAACATAAATGAACTCGTGCCGGATACCGATCTCGATCCGATCAGTGGATTCCCGCCATTCGGTTCGGGTCTTTGCCAAATTTCCCGCAGAAACGACACTATCATTTCGAGGTGACGCGATCGATGGACATCGAAACCATTGTAGATACCCAGAGCTACCCGCTGGCGGATCCGGATTTTCAGTCGTCTTGTCATGACACCTTGAACCGAGCCGGCGTCGTCGTCATGCGCCGCTTTCTCAAGCCGGAGGCTATTGAAGCGGTTCGGCGCGAGGGCGAGGAATGGAAGCATCGGGCGTATTATTGCCGTCAGGAGCACAACGTCTATCTCACGCCACCGGATGCGGACTACCCAGCGGAACATACCCGCAATCGCATCGTGGTCTCGTCCAAGGGATGCATCACCCACGATGTCATACCCGCGGATTCGCCGCTGCGTGCACTCTATGACTCAGAGGTATTTCGTACGTTTCTCTGCCGTGTTTTGGATGAGAAATCGCTCTACGAATATGCGGATCCTTTGTCCTCCATAAATCTTCACTACGCCGAAACCGGGCAGGAACTGGGCTGGCATTTCGATAATTCGGCTTTCGCCGTTACCCTGATGATTCAGAAGCCCGATGGGGGCGGCACGTTCGAATACATCGGCGGCATGCGCGACGCCGAAATGGGCGAGATGAATTTCGACGGTGTCGAAAAAGTACTGAATGGCGACACCCAGCCGGAGAAGTTGAATATGGATGCCGGAACGCTGGTCCTCCTTCGCGGCCGCAATGCGATCCACCGTGTCGCGCCCGTCGAGGGCTCCCGCACGCGGATGTTGGTTGTCTTCGCCTACAATACCGAACCTGGAATCTCCTTATCCGAATCGGCCAGGATGACGTTTTTCGGACGTCTGAACTGATTCCGCAGGGTCTCTCAGAGGCGGGCGATCCGCTCGATCAGGAGATTGTAGAAGGCCGCGTCGTCGATGGTTTTCATGACCGTGCAGTTGGGGGCTGCGCCGGTCACGCCCCACCAGTCGGCCAGCGCCATGCCCATGGATTTCTCGGATGAGATCTCGATCTCGACAGAGACGTGTTTGCCGCCGAAAATCTCCGGGGCGAGCAGATAGGCGATGACGCAAGGGTCGTGCAGCGGACCGCCGTCCGTGCCGTATTTGTTCATATCGTACTGGCGGTAGAAGGACAGCATGCCGTGGCAGGCGCGCCCGACCGGCGTTGACATTGCGCCGAAGCGTTCGAGCCGGGCCGGCGTGGTCAGCGCTTGGTGAGTCACGTCGAGCGGTATCAGGGTCAGCTTGCAGCCGCTGGTAAAGACGACATGCGCTGCGTGGGGATCGACGTGGATGTTGAACTCGGCCGCCGGGATCACGTTGCCGCCTTCCCCAAAGCCGCCGCCCATCATAACGATCTCCTGAATTTTCGAGAGAATGCGCGGCTCCTTGACCATCGCCATGGCGACGTTGGTGAGCGGTCCCAGGGCGCAGAGCGTGATCTCCCCATCGCCGGCCGCCATCAGGGTTTCGACCATCCAGTCGATCCCGTGCTCCGGCTGTAGCGGCATGCTGGGCTCGGGGAAATCGTGCCCATCGATTCCAGTCGCGCCGTGCACTTCCTCCGCGGTAACAAGCGCTCGCACCATGGGACGGACGCAGCCGGCGAAGACCTTGGTGTCGCGCCGTCCGGCCAGTTCGCAAATGCGGCGTGCGTTCGATTCGGACAGGCGTAGCGGCACGTTGCCCGCGACCGCGGTGATGCCCAGGACTGCCAGTTCCGGGGAGGCCAGGGCCAGCAGGATCGCCACGGCGTCGTCCTGGCCGGGGTCGGTATCGATGATAATGGGGCGTGGCGTCATAATCGAGGCTCCCTCCCGCCGGGTTGCGGATGAACGAGGCGCGGCCGGCTTGCGGCCCGATCTTCCGCGACCAGACCCCTACTGCCAAGGCACTTGATTGCAGCGGTCCGTTTCGATTCGTCCTCGACTCCCGCGACCAAGAGGCGGAATATAGACACTGGAACAGGCGTTTATATAGAACTAGGGAGGAAAAGCGCTATGAAGCGCGTGCTTGCAATCGCCACCACCGCCCTCTTCGCGGGCATGATCGCCACCGCCGCCGACGCCGCGGAGGTAAGTGTTCTGAACTGGCAAGGCTACGGGACCGACGAGCCCTGGGCGCTCGAGGCGTTCGAGGCCAAGACCGGCTACAAGGTGATTCACGACAACTTCAATTCCGAACAGGAAATGCTGACCAAGCTGCGCACCAGCCCTGGCGCCTATGACGTGGTGCTGATCAACAGCGCCTTCACCGGCCAGGCCGCCGAAGAGGGCCTGATTCAGGCGATCGATCCTTCGACCATCGGCAATTTCAACGATCTCGACGTCAACCTGCGAAGCAATCCCGCCTTCATGCGGGACGGCAAGCTATACGGTGTTGCCTGGACCTGGGGTGTCACTTCGATCGGCTATAACGAAGAATTGATTCCAAATCCCGGCAGCAGTATTTCGATTCTCTGGGATCCCGCCTACGCCGGAAAGGTGGCACTGCGCGACGACGCCGTCGAGGCGGTTTCCATCGCCGCCCTGGCGACCGGCCAGGACATGAACAATCCAGCCGATCTCGATGCCGTGCGCAACAAGCTGCGGGCCCTGAAGTCCCAGATCAAGACATTCTGGTCGTCCGAGGACGAGTGGAACAAGGAATTCACCGCCGGCACCTTCACCGTCGCCAGCTACTGGTCGGGCTCCGCCTCGCGCAGCAAAAAGGCCTTTGGCCTGCCGGTCGGCTTCCTGATTCCCGACGAGGGCGCCATCGCCTGGCTCGACGGGCTGTCGATCGCCACCGATGCCCCCAATCCGGACGGCGCGGCCAAGTTCATCGACTTCATGATCAGCGCCGATCACTACGTGCGCTGGGACAACGACGTCGGCGCACCGGCCTCGGCCAACGCGGTGGCCACCAGCCAGCTTCCCGCCGACGCCTTCAACCGCAGGGTTCTCGGCGACCCCAAGGCGACGGCGAACCTCCAGTTCATGGCGCCGCTGCCCGACGAGCGCCGCGAGGCGTTCCTCGAGTTGTGGGAGGAAACCAAGACCTACTACGCCGAATAGGTTCGGCATGGCCGCGGGGTCCGCGAGCGGTTGCGGGCTCCGTTCTTCTCACGTCTGGTAATATAATAGGCGATGATCGAGGCGAAACGGCGCTTCTGGACCATAGCGGGGCTGACGGCGCCGGCCTACCTGTGGCTGACCTTGACCATCTTTCTGCCGCTTTCGGCCATGCTGTTCTTCAGTTTCCTGGTCAAGGCGCCGTTCGGCGGCCGCGAGATCGAATTCACTCTCAAGCATTACAACGCATTCCTCACCAAGTCGTACCTGCACACCCTCACGTGGCGCTCCCTGACCCTGGGGTTCCACGTGACCGCCATCTGCATCGCCGTGGGCTTTCCCGCGGCTTACGTGCTGGCCAAGCGGGTGCGCGGGCGCTGGCGCGAGGCGCTGTTCCTCTTGGTGGTGCTGCCGTTCTGGAGTAGCGCCCTGGTGCGCATCTTTTCGTGGACCGTGGTGCTGCGCCCGGACGGCGTCCTCGACCGCCTGGGCCAGTTCGTCCTGCCGGGCTTGCCGACCTTCGACTTGGCTCACTCCTACCCGGCCATCGTCATCGGCCTGGTTCACTCCTACCTGCCCTACATGATCCTGACCTGCTATCTGTCGCTGCAGGCCATCGACGATTCGCTGATTGAGGCGGCGCGCAGCCTCGGCGCCTCGGGTCTTACCATTCTGCGCCGCATCGTCCTGCCCCTGGGCCTGCCCGGGCTCGCCACGGGCTCGATCCTCATTTTCGTGCCGGTCATCGGCTCGTTCTTCGAGCCGCGCCTGCTCGGCGGCCGCCAGGGGATCATGCTGGGCACGGTCATCGAGGACCAGTTCACGGCGGTCTTCAACTGGCCCCTGGGGGCCGCGCTGTCGTTCATCCTGCTGCTCATCGTGCTGGCCCTCCTCGCGGTTTCCTGGCCCATGATGCGCGGCGTCATGAGGGCGGCGTGATGGCGGCGCGCCTTGCCAACCTTGCCGGACCGGTCGTGCTCGGCCTGGTGCTGGCGTTCCTCTATCTGCCCATCGTGGTGCTCGCCCTTATGGGGTTCAACGAGTCGGTGCACTATGAGTTGCCGTTCCGGTTCAGCACCCAATGGTACGAACGCCTGCCCGGCAACGAGCGGCTGATCACCGCGACCCTCAACAGCATATGGCTGGCGCTCGCCAACACCGTCATCGCCACCGTGTTGGGCACCATGGCGGCGTTGGCCTTCGCGCGCTACCGGTTTCGCGGCCGCACCCTGATGCGGCTCCTGCTGTTTCCGCCGATCGCCATTCCTTGGCTGATCATCGGTGTCGCCATGCTGGTGCTGTTTTATTGGACCGGCATCGGCCGCGGTCTGCATGCCATGCTGCTGGGCCATGTGGCGCTGTCGCTGCCTTATGTCATCATCGTCGTGGGTGCCCGGCTGGCGAGCTTCGGCATCGAACTCGAAGAGGCCGCCGCCAGTCTGGGGGCAAGGCCTCATCAAGTGTTTTTCCGGGTCAGTCTGCCGATCATGGCGCCGGGCATCGTCGCCGCTGCGCTGTTTGCCTTCGCCATATCCTTCGACCAATTCGTGATCTCCTACTTCCTGGCGCCGCCCGGAGTCTCGACCCTGCCGGTGGAAATCTATTCGGCGATCCGCAAGGGCTTCACCCCCGAGGTCAACGTCATCTCCACGGTGGTGATCGTCGTCTCCATGAGCGTGCTGCTGCTGTTCGCCCGGTTCTCACGCTTCGGCGGCGAGCCATGAGCGCGGTCACGGTCAGCGGCGTCACCAAGCGCTACGGCGAGACCGCGGCGCTCGACGACGTGAGCCTCGATTTCGCCGACGGCTCCTTCTGTTCGCTGCTCGGGCCCAGTGGCAGCGGCAAGACCACGCTGCTGCGCGCCATCGCCGGCTTCGTCGAGCCGGACAGCGGCGCCATCGCCATCGGCGGCGTATCGGTGGAGAACATCCCGGTCCGCCGCCGCGGCATCGGCATGGTGTTTCAGAACTACGCCCTGTTCCCCCACATGACCGTGTTCGACAACGTCGCCTTCGGCCTTTCGGTGCGCGGCACGCCGTCCGCCGAGATCTTCGAACGGGTGCGCGACATGCTGAGCCTGGTGCAGCTCGCAGGCTTCGATGCGCGCAAGCCGCGGCAGTTGTCCGGCGGTCAGCAACAGCGCGTCGCCTTGGCCCGCGCCCTGGTCACGAAGCCCAAGGTGCTGCTGCTCGACGAGCCCCTGGGGGCGCTCGACCGCCGGCTGCGCGAGGAGATGCAGATCGAACTGCGGCAGATCCAACGCACCGTCGGTATCACCACCATCTTCGTCACCCACGACCAGGAGGAGGCGCTGACGCTCTCGGACCGCATCGCCATTATCGATCGAGGACGGCTGGTCCAGGTCGGCGCACCGAACGATGTCTATGAGCGCCCCGAGACCGCCTTCGCCGCGCGTTTCCTGGGCGACGCGAACTTCATGTCGGGCAGCGCCGGTGCGAACGGCGTTGTGACCACCGCCGCCTTTGGGCCGGTCCGCACCGCCGACTCCCTGCCCGAGGAGGGCGCGACGGTGATGCTCGCCGTGCGGCCCGAAAAAATGCGCCTGGCCGAATCCTCCGGTGATAACGGCGACAACTGCATCGCCGGCACCGTTCGGCAAACCGTCTTTTCGGGCAACAGCGTGACCTATATCGTGGCGGCGGGCGATGAGACGATTCGAGTTTTTGCCCAGAATCGCGGCGATGCGGTGTTCGGCGTGGGCGACGCGGTCTCGATCCTGTGGTCGGCGCGCCATAGCGTGACGGTGAGACCATGAACCAGGAAATCCGGCCCATTGGCCCCGACGCCGTCCATGTCTGCATCGACATGCAGCGCATCTTTGCCGAGCGAACCGCCTGGTACACGGCCTCGATTCCAACCATCCTGCCCGCCATCCTCCGCCTGGCCGGCCACTGCCCCCGGCGCAGCGTGTTCACCCGGTTCTGCACGCCGCCCTCCGCGGCCGACGCCCCGGGTAATTGGCGGCGCTACTACGAACGTTGGGCCGAGCTGACCACCGGAACCCTCGGTACCGACATGCTCGACGTGATGGCCGAGCTGTCGGCCTTCTCACCGCCCGCCCGGATCGCCGACAAGACCACCTATTCGGCCTTCGAAAGCGCCAAGTTTTGCGCCGTGCTCGACCATCTCGGTTGCCACACCATCATCTGCACCGGGGTCGAGACCGACGTCTGCGTGCTGGGCACGGTGATGCAAGCCATGGACCGGGGGTATCGCGTCATCATCGCCGAAGATGGCGTCCACAGCTCGTCGCCCGAGGCCCACCGGGCGACCTTGGATCTGGTCTACCGGCGCTTCGAGGACCAGCTCGAAATCGGACCGGCCGACGAAATTATCGCCAACTGGTCCCCAACATGACCGATCGAGACGTTCCCGTTGCACGCCATTGGAACACCTGGGACCCGATTCATCCGGCCGAGGTGGTGCATCTGCCGAGCGGCACCCATGTCGCCCTGGCCGCTTATTCCGATGCCGCCGGCAAATTCTCGCGATTTCCGCCGGGTGCCGGCGTCACGCTGGGGCCGCGCAGCGTGGATGCCACGGCCATCGATCTCGAACTCGAACTGGCCGGCACCCGGCTGGCGGTACGGATCGGCGGTGCCGGACCCGATAGCTTCAAGATATCCTGGCGCACCCTGGCCAACGGCGAATGGGGATTGCGTTTCTGGCTGCTGGTCTGCCTGTGGCGCGAGGCCGGGCCCGGCGGTCGCGAGGGCGGCTGCCATTACGACCCGGACAGCACCGAGATGTGGGCTCCCGGCGGCGACGGCTGCGTGGTCCTCAAGGGGCCGCGCTTTCCCCTCATGGCGACCTTCCATGGCGACCTGGCCGCGCTGGCCGAGGAGTTCGAAACCAAAGGCTACTTCTACCTGTCGTCGCGGGGCACGGCGGGGACTCTCGGCGTGCTGCGCTACAATCTCGAGGAAATGCCCGAATTCGAGGTCGCTGCTGGCTGGGCCTCCGACCGCCCGCGCGCCGCCGCCCTGGCCGAGGCGGCGCTGGCCGCCGGCCCCATCGCCCCGGCGCCCAAACTGCACCGGGGCCGGTTCGACGGCGCGCTCGATGCCCTGCGCGACTGCGTCGCCTGGAACACGGTGTGGGACGCCAGCAACCGGCGGCCCTATACCTCGCTGAGCCGGGCCTGGGTGGCGCAGAAGTTCGGCGGCTGGGGGGTGTGGCTCAACGATGTCGCCTATCACGGATTGATGGGCGGCCTGATCGACGCCGATATCGCCCACGAGAATCTGAGTGCCGTGTTCGCCGGGGCGACCCCGGCGGGCAACCTGCCCTGCCTGATCACCGGCAACGACGCCTGGGTCGACCGTTCGCAGCCGCCGGTGCTCGGCTTCGTCACTTGGTGTCAGTACCTGCGCAGCGGCGACAGGCGGTTCCTCGACGACGCCTGGCCCGCGCTCAAGGCCAATCACGAGTGGTGGTGGCGCGAGCGCGACGGCAACAACAACGGCCTCCTCGAATACGGCACCTCGCCGGTGGGCGACGGGCTGTACCGGGGGACCAAGTTGGCGGCCAAGGACGAGTCCATGATGGACAATTCGCCGATTCACGACGAGGCCGTGCTGGTCGCGGACTCCCACACCCTCGATTGCGAAGACGTGGCGCTCAACAGCCTGGTGGCACTGGACGGCGAAATTCTCGCCCTGATGGCCCGGGAACTCGGCCACGATGGGGACGCCGCCGCCCTCGCGCAGCGGTCGGCGGGCCTGCGAGCACGCATCCGCGAGCATCTGTGGGATCCGGAGCGGCGCATCTTCGCCAACCGCCTGTGGTCGGGGCGCTTCGTCCGCAGTGTCGCGCCGACCAGCTTCTTCCCGCTGATCTGTGGCGCCGCCAGCCCTGAGCAGGCGCGCGATCTGGTCGAGCGCCACCTGACCGATCCGGCGGCCTTCGGCGGCGAGCACATGATGCCGGCGGTGTCCCGCGACGATCCGGCGTTCGGCGACAACGTCTACTGGCGCGGGCGCATCTGGCCGCCGCTCAACTTCATCGCCTACACCGGCCTGCGCCGATATGGCTTCGACGAGGCGGCAACCCTTTTGGCCGAGGCGAGCTATGGCACGTTCATGGCCAACTGGCGCGAGGACCGTATCTGCGGCGAGAACTTCAACGCCGACACCGGCCGCGCCGACGACCAGCCCGACACCGATCTGTTCTATACTTGGGGCGCGCTGATGGCCTACCCGGGGATTGCCGAGATCAGCGATATCAACCCCTGGCAGGGCTGGACCCTGACCCATCCGGGTGCGGAGTCCCTGGACTTGGGCCCGTTTCGCTGCCCGGCCGGCGAGGCCCGCATTAAGGCCGATGGCGAATGGCTCACGCTTTACGTCGATGGCGCGCCACGCCTGCGCACCAACGTTCCCGGGCGCTGGACCGATCTGATCCTGGGGCCGAGGACCCTGGCAGCGGCGGTGCCGGCGGGAGATGGCGCGCGTGCCGTGGTGCTGCCCGGCGTCACGGTCGTGGGGGCCAGCCTCGACGGCCAGCCCCTCGCCACCGGCAGCGGCGAGACGGTCGCGCTGCCGCCGACCGCCGCGCCGGCGCGTCTCGAAATCGCTTTCAATCCCTGAACGGAGACGACCCATGGCTGGCAAGATCGTAATCCTTGGGGTATTTGTGGCCGATACGTCCTTCCGGGCCGAGCGGGCGCCGCGCATGGGCGAAACGATTCTCGGCAACAGCTTCGCCCTCGGTCCGGGCGGCAAGGGGTCGAACCAGGCCGTTGCCGCCGCAAGGCTGGGCGCCGACGTGACCTTCCTTTCCAAGCTCGGGCGCGATCCCTTCGCGGAGATGGCGTTCAAGACCTGGGCGGATGCCGGAGTCAAACCCATGGTGACCCAGAGCGACGAAAGCTACACGGGGGCCGCCTACATCTTCGTTGAGGAGGCGACGGGCGACAACGCCATCATCATTTGCCCCGGCGTGGCGTCCACGATTGCGGCCGCCGATATCGAGGCCAACGCCGGTCCGATCGGCGCGGCCGCGATATTCATGACCCAACTGGAGCAACCCATGGAGGCGGCGGTTCGCGCCCTCGAGATCGCGCGGGAGGCGGGCGTCCGCAGCATTTTGAACCCGGCTCCGGCCAACCGCCTTCCCGAGGGAATGCTTGCACTCTGCGATTACGTCACCCCGAACGAAACCGAGACGGAGGCGCTCACCGGCGTGGCGGTGTCCTCGGTGGACGATGCCCGGCGGGCGTCCGATGTCTTCCTGTCCAAGGGCGTGGGCGCGGCCGTGATAACGCTTGGCGAGAGAGGGGCGTTGTTTCACTCCGCGCAGCAATCCGAACACGTCCGGGCCGTCGTTGCGGGGCCTGTGGTCGAGACCACCGGCGCCGGCGATGCCTTCAATGGCGGCTTTGCGACCGCGCTCGCAAGAGGAGACGATCCCATCGACGCCGTTCGCTTCGGCTGCGCAACCGCCGGCATCTCGGTCACCAGGCCCGGAACCGCCTCTTCCATGCCGAGCTTAGCGGAAGTCGAGGCGCTCATGGCGAAGACCAAGTCGCCGAACCCATGACCCTGGAATTGGCCTACACCGAAACGGGCGCGGGGCCGCCGCTGGTCATACTGCATGGCCTGTTTGGTTCGAGCCGCAACTGGGCGAGCATCGCACGGCGGCTCGGCGAGACCCACCGGGTCTTTGCGGTCGATTTGCGCAACCACGGCGCCTCGCCCTGGGCGGACACCATGGACTACGGCGAGATGGCGGAAGACCTGGGCGCCTTCCTCGCGCGCCATGGCCTCGCGGGAGCTGCGGTTATGGGCCACAGCATGGGCGGCAAGACCGCCATGCGCCTCGCCCTCGATTGCGGCCGCGTCGTTGGGCGGCTGATCGTGGTGGATATCGCGCCGGTCGCCTATACGCACACGCACCGGCCCATGGTCGAGGCCTTGCGCGCCGTCGATCTTGCGACCGCCGGGCGGCGCGCCGAGGTCGATCGGCAGCTTCGGGAAGCGATCCCGGATGCTGCCTTGCGAAGTTTCCTGCTCCACAATTTGGTTTCGGAGGATGACCGGCTCCGCTGGCGCATAAACCTGGCGGCACTCGCGGCCAACATGGACGCGTTGATCGACTTTCCCGCGGACCTGGCGGGCCTCACATACTCTGGGCCGGCGCACTTTCTCCGCGGCGCGGCCTCAGACTACGTCCGGGAGGGCCACCACGCGCGCATCCGCGAACTCTTTCCAAATGCCGAGATCGACAGCATTCCCGAAGCCGGACACTGGGTTCATGCCGAGCAGCCGGCGGTTTTTTTGGAACGGGTCCGTTCGATCCTCGGATAACGGCCCGCGTGTCCCCGGAAATCTGCCATATTTGCCGCCTGCGCGACCTCCCGGCGGGCTTGACGACTACCTGGGACCCACATGATGCTGACCATCACTCGTGGGAGGATGCCATGTTGAGAATGTTTTCCGTATGCGCCGTTGCGCTCGGTGTGGCGGTATCGGGCGGCACGGCGGTCGCGGCGACCGATCTCTCGCCGCAGGCGCAACGCCCGTTTCAGGCATATCTGAAATCGCCGCACATTCTCGGCTACCGGGCCTTCGTCGTCGAGCCCGAGAGCGGGGCGTGGGGAAAGAGTACGGAGTACGGCCAGCCGGGGATCGCAGTCGATCAGGCGATCGCGGGCTGTCAGCAGCGATCCGCACGGAAATGTCAGGTCTATGCGGTCGGCGATATCGTCACCTTTGGCCTTGCCGATTGGATGACTGGAGTCGCGATCGCGCTCTATTGGGTCAAGCGCAGCGCGACCAACGACGATCTTGAAACGGTCACGTCGCGGGGCGGCGATGCGGAGGCCGTGGCGCTCAGCCGGTCGGTGCTCCACGCCGCAGCGAAATTTGGCATCACCGGCGCGATCGACGCGATGCTCGATCGGGGCATCGACGTCGATGCCGAATCCGAAGTTGGCGCGACGGCGCTGTCCTATGCAGCGGCCCGGGGACACCGCGAGGCCGTCGCGCTGTTGCTCGATCGCGGCGCCGATGTCAACGCCCGCAACGGCGTCGGCAAGACGGCGCTCGGCGTCGCCTTGCTGGCCAACAACTTCGCGCGGTCCCGCAGCTATCTCGCCGCCGATCATGACGCGGTCATCCGCATGATCGTGGACGCCGGCGGGATCGAATAAACCGGCTTCCACCGGATGGCCGCGGAGAGAAATCCATTTCTACGGGTTCGTGACTTGGCTATCATCAGGTGCGACTTGAATATTATCTGGGACATGCATGCTTTCCCTGCTTCCCGACTGGCCGGCGTTCAGCGTTTTCATGGTTGCCACTCTGGCCGTCGGAGCGGCGCCTGGACCGGGCATGATGTTTGCCGTCGCCCGCAGCATCGGCCAGGGCCGTTTGGCCGGCGCGGTCTCCGTACTCGGCCTGTCTCTCGGCTCCTTCATCCTCTGTCTGGCGGCGGCATTCGGCGTTGCCGCCATCATCGGCGCTTCGCAGATCGCCTATGACGGGCTGCGCTACCTGGGCGCAGCCTACTTGATTTATCTTGCTGGCCGGGTCCTGGTGGCCGGCGGCGCCCCGCCAGGACTCGAGAGCGACCCGCCGCGCGATCCCCTGGGCCGAATCTTCCGTCAGGCCGTCGCCACCAATATCATGAACCCGAAATCGGGTATGTTCTATATCGCCTTCCTGCCCCAGTTCACCGACCCCGAACGGGGCAGCGTCTTGGCACAATTCATCCTGCTTGGCGTAATTTTCAACGTGACCGGCAACAGCATAAACCTCGCGGTGGCCTATCTATTCGGCCATCTCGGCGATTGGCTGGCTTCCCATCGCAAGGTCTGGCGGTTGCAGCAGTGGTTCACTGCGTCGCTGTTTTGTGCTATTGCTGGCCATCTCATCTTCGCCGACCGACGTTGAATGGCATAAGGAGGATCGAAGATGCGCGGGTTCCTGATTTTTCTGCTGGGTATTCTGCCCTTGGCCGCCCAGGCGCAGGACGAGAAATCGGTCGATATCGCCATCGTGGTCTCGCTCGACCGCTCGGAATCGATCGATGCGGCAGATGCCTTTGCTCAGATCGACGGCCTCGTTTACACGCTTCGGCACTCGCGCTTCCGCGAGACCGTCTCCAGCGGTTGGTTTGGGCGCATTGCCCTGACGGTGGTCACCTGGTCGAGCTTCGGGCGTCATGAAGTGATTCTGCCCTGGATGCAGATCGCCGGCCCTGGCGATGCCGCCGCCGCGGCGGCGATTCTCGAGCTCGACCATGCGCGCCAGCGCATCTCCCGCCACGGCACCCAGACCGACGTCGCGTTTGCAATAGAGGTTGGCATGGATCGGCTCGACACCCTGCCGTGGGAGGCCAGCAGGAGCGTCATCAACGTGGTTGCCGACGGCATCTCCAATATCGGCCGTGTCGCCATGGCGGACCGCAATCTTGCTCTTGCCCGTGGATTTACCGTCAATGGCCTGATCATGGCCCGCGGCTCGGCGATTGAGATAATTTCCAACTATTTCCGGCGCGAGGTCATCGGCGGCCCGACCTCTTTCCTGCAAGTGAGCGCCAGCAACGAGGACTTCGCCGACGCGATGCTGAGAAAAATACTGCTCGAGATGGTGCGGCTACGCCAGCCGAGAACACCGATCCAGGAAGCGGCGGGTTAGATCGAACTTTTACCACTCACCTTCGGGCGGAGAGAGATCACCTCCATAGCGATCGAGTTGGTTGTCCCATCGGGCGGTGTTTCGTCTGCGTTCGGAAGGCATCGAATTGACCGAAATCACCCCCGTTCGCCTCGCGGTTATCGGCGCCGGCGCCATTGGCCGCAAGCATATCGAAACCATCGCGCGCACCGATGCCGCCGAACTGGTTGCGATAGCGGATCCGGCCCCCCGGGCCGAAGCCATCGCGGCGTCCTGCGGCACGGCTTATTTCGACGACCACGCGGCGATGCTGTCGTCGGTGAAGCCGGATGGCGTGATCGTCGCCACGCCAAGCGAGATGCACGCTGGTATGGCGCTCGACGCGCTCGGCGGCGGCGCCCATGTCCTGATCGAAAAGCCGATCGCCGCGTCATTGCCCGAGGCCGAACGGATCGTCGCCCAGGCCAAGGTCTCCGGCCGTCATGTACTGGTGGGCCATCATCGGCGCTACTACCCTTTGGTCGATAGAGCGCGCGAGATCGTTCGTGGCGGCGATCTCGGGCGGCTGGTGGCCCTCAACGGCCAGTGGACGACACTCAAACCCGATCCCTATTACGAGCCGGCATGGCGCAGGCAACGGGAAGCAGGCCCGGTTTTGACCAATCTGGTCCATGAATTTGATGCACTGCGCTACATTTGCGGTGAAATCTCCTGCATTTCGGCCGAGACCAGCCGTGTCGCTCGGGGCCATGAAGCGGAAGATACCGCGGCCATCCTGATTCGCTTCGAAGGCGGCGCCCTCGGCACCTTTCTGCTTTCCGATGTCGCGCCGTCGCCCTGGACATGGGAGTTTGCGACTGGCGAAAATCCGGCGTTCCCGCAGCATCATGAAAATGTCTGCCGGTTCATGGGCACCGAGGCGGCGCTCGAGTTTCCCAATCTGAAGATCTGGCGCTACGGCGATAGGGAGCGGGGCTGGAACTTCGCCATGAGGCCACAGGATATCTCCTTGCCGCTTGGGGATGCCTTCGCCACGCAGTGCGTCCATTTCTGCGCGGTCGTCGAGGGAGAGGAACCGCCCCGCGTGACCGCGGAAGACGCGACGAAATCGCTGGCAGCAACCCTCGCGGTTTTCGAGGCGATGGAAACCGGCCGCCGGGTCATGCTTTGAGAATCGGCGATTCCATGCTCATTGACCGGCCGATGAGCGGCCTGATAAATCGTTGGATTAACGCGAGGATGATTTTATGAACCTTGAGTTGGAAGGCAACACGATCGTGGTGACGGGTGCTGCGAAAGGCATTGGGCTCGCAATTTCCCGCCGCTTCGCGGAACTCGGCGCCAAGGTCTCGGGGTGGGACTTGGACCCCGGCTCCGATGCCGCCGACCCTGCCTTCGCTCATTTCGCCCGGGTCAATGTGACCGACGAAGAATCGGTCGCCGAAGGCTTTTCCCAAAGCCTGGCGGCACTGGGTTCGGTGACCACACTGGTTGCCAATGCGGGCATCAACGGCCCGACAAAACCGGCTTGGGAATACTCGCTGGATGAGTGGCGCCGTGTCCTCGATGTCGATCTCACAGGCGTCTTTATCTGCACCCGGCAGGTCATCGCCCATATGCGGACACGCGGATCCGGACGGATCGTGATCATGGCTTCGGTCGCCGGCAAGGAGGGTAACCCGGGCGCCTGCGCCTATGGCGCCGCCAAAGCCGGTGTGATCGGATTCGCCAAGGGGCTGGCGCGCGAGTTGATGCCCTCGGACATCACCGTCAACTGCATCGCGCCGGCCATAACCGAGACCGATCTTCTTGGCGCCATGTCTGCCGAATATATTGCGGAGAAAAAGGCGCGTATCCCCATGGGGCGGTTTTGCTCGGTCCAGGAAATCGCCGATATGGCCGCCTGGGTGGCGAGCCCGCGGTGTTCCTTCACCACCGGTCAAGTCTTCGACGTCACCGGCGGCAGGGCGAGCTATTGAAACTCACAACCGATCTCGCGCGGCACGAACGAGTTGCCATTCCGGTTATCGCATTATAATTTTTGGACTAACGCTGTAGGGTTTCAGGTATGAAAAAATCGGACCTCGATGTCATTACCATCGGCCGTTCTTCCGTCGATCTATACGGAATTCAGATCGGCGGACGCCTCGAGGACATGTCCAGCTTTGCCAAGTATATTGGCGGCAGCCCGACCAATACGGCGGCCGGAGCCTCCCGTCTGGGCCTCAAGTCCGCGGTCATCACCGCCGTCGGCGACGAGCATATGGGCCGTTTCATCATCGAGCAGTTGCGGCGCGAGGGCGTCGATACGAGCGGTGTGAAGACCGACCCGGAACGCCTGACGGCGGTGGTCATCCTGGGAATCCGCGATCAGGAGACCTTCCCGCTCATCTTCTACCGCGAGAACTGCGCCGACATGGCACTGACCGAGGACGATATCGATCCCAATTTCATTCGTTCCGCCAGGTCCGTGGTTCTCTCGGGCACCCATTTCTCGACCGCCGGCGTTGCCGCAATGTCGCGCAAGGCGGCGGAGATCTGCCGTGACAATGGCGGGCGGGTCGCCTTCGATATCGATTACCGGCCCGTGCTCTGGGGCATCGGCGGGCACGGCACCGGCGAGGAGCGTTTCGCTGAGGACGATGCGGTGACCGAGCACCTGCGCTCGATTCTGCCGCTTTGCGACCTGATCGTCGGGACCGAGGAGGAGTTGCACATCGCCGGCGGGTCCACGGACACCCTGGAGGCGATCCGCGCGGTGCGCGCGCAGACCGGCGCGGCCATCGTCTGCAAGCGCGGCCCCATGGGCTGCGTGATATTTCCCGGCGACATCCCCGACGATATCGAAAAAGGCATTCGCGGGCCGGGATTCCCGGTCGAGGTCTACAACGTGCTCGGCGCCGGGGACGCCTTCATGAGTGGCCTCCTGCGCGGCTGGCTGTACGACGAGGCCTGGGAAACTTGCGCCAAATTCGCCAACGCCTGCGGCGCCTTCGCCGTGTCGCGCCACGGCTGCACGCCGGCGATGCCGAGTTGGACCGAGCTGAGCTATTTCCTGGAGCACGGCAGCAGCGCGCACGCGCTGCGCCAGGATGAGGCCCTGAACCATGTCCATTGGGCGACCACCCGGCGCCGCGAATGGCCGGCGCTGGTCGCCCTCGCCATCGACCACCGGTCGCAGTTCGAGGCGATGGTGAAAGAGATCGGCGGCGATATGAACCGGGTCGGCGAATTCAAGAAACTGGCGATCCGGGCGCTCGACCGGGTCGCGGACGGCCGTCCTGGATTCGGGACCCTGCTCGACGGCCGCACGGGCAAGGAGGCGCTGCACGCGTGCATGGACGGCCGCTACTGGGTCGGCCGGCCGGTGGAGCTGCCCGGCTCGCGCCCCTTGCGCTTCGAGACGGGACCCAACATTGCGGGGGAACTTCTCGAATGGCCGGCGGACCAGGTGGTCAAGTGCCTGGTTTTCTATCATCCGGACGATCCGGACGATTTGAAGCGCGAGCAAGAGGGGACCGTGGTCACCCTATTCGAGGCGTGCCGCCAAACCGGTCACGAACTGCTGTTGGAGATCATCTCCAGCAAGGCGGGGCCGGTCGATAGCCAGACCACGGCCCGCGCCATGCAGAATTTTTACGACCTGGGCGTGAAGCCGGACTGGTGGAAGCTCGAGCCGGCCGCCGACGATGCGGCCTGGCGCGAGATCGGCGCCTGTATCGAGCGCAACGATCCCTTTTGCCGGGGCATTCTGGTGCTCGGTCTGGATGCGCCAATGGAAGAACTGATCGCCTCGTTCGAGTCCATAGCGCCCCACGAATGGGTGAAAGGCTTTGCCATCGGCCGGACCGTGTTCGGCGATGCCGCACGCGCCTGGCTGGCCGGAACCATGGACGATTTGGCCGCGGTCGATCAAATGGCGGCCCGCTTCGGGCGGCTGGTGGAGGCCTGGGGCCGCCTGCGCGGATCCCGATAAAGAGGAGCAATTTGGTTATGGTCGATTTGCTGGTGCGCCCCGCCGAACCCAATGAAGATGGGCGGGTCACACATGTCACGCCGCAAACCGCGGGCTGGGGCCATGTGGGTTTCGATCTCTACAAACTCAGGGCCGGGC
>SMVB01281669.1_pt1 | contig 26167 bp, 23 predicted proteins | sample 2456461 | NCBI WGS metagenome assembly SMVB01 (sample SAMN11095934, study PRJNA526329) | marine sediment metagenome | biome: Marine sediment; feature: Surficial sediment; material: Deep marine sediment; isolation source: Hadal surficial sediment | place: Pacific Ocean | collected 2014-05 | depth...
AATGAGATCCTATGATACAAACGCGGAGGTGAAAATTGAATACAGCAATGATCGGTTCCATACGGCACAATTATTTGTGAATGACTTCGAACTACATGGCAACGATCTGCTGATTAAATTAGACGTGGGAAAAACAGACTGTAAAGCCAAAGAGGATTGTGGAGTAAAAGAGACAGCCGCTGTGGGAGTAGAAGAAAGTTGTTGTGAAACAGGGAGTGTATGCTGCTAAAAAATGATGATCCAATTACTACTAAAAGAGCATTATCCCCAGGTTTCCAAGATCTATGCCCAGGGATTGATAACCGGCATTGCGACTTTTGAAACTGAAGTCCCCACTTGGAAACAATGGGATAAGAAGTTCTTGAAAAAATGTAGATTTGTCGCATTGATCGGGACCGAAGTGTTAGCATGGTGTGCATTGAATAAAGTATCAAACAGAGCCGTTTATCGTGGTGTGGCAGAGGATACTATATACGTTGCGCCACAGCATAGAGGAAAAGGTATTGGAAAATTATTATTGAAATATCTCGTTTCCGAAAGTGAGAAAGAAGGGTTTTGGAGTTTACAAGCCGCCATTTTTCCAGAAAATGAAGCGAGTATTCAATTACACCTGAATTGCGGTTTTCGCATAGTGGGCAGGAGAGAAAAGATCGCGCAACGAGGTGGAAAATGGTTCGATAATAAATTATTGGAACGTCGAACTTCAATATAGAATTTATCCTCTTTTAAAAGGAGTAGTGCCGGAAGGCCGAAGGATTACACTCAAAACATGTCAAGTTGCATTTAAAAAAAAGTACTCGCCTCAACGGGAATATTATGAAGAATATTTTAGTGCTCTGTACGGGAAATAGCTGCCGAAGCCAAATGGCGCAAGGATATTTAACGCATTTCGCGAACGGAAAAGCGACCTTTTACAGTGCCGGTATTGAACCCCACGGCATTAATCCCAATGCGGTATCGATCATGAACGAGGATGGGATCGATATCTCCCATCATTCTTCTAATCATGTGGACGAATATCAAGGCTTTTATTGGGATCATATAATTACTGTTTGTGACCACGCTGATGAAAACTGTCCTTTTATTACAGCTCCAAATGCGGGACGCTCACACCACAATTTTTCTGATCCTTCAAAAGTGAAGGGTTCCGAGGAAATAAAACACGCCGCCTTTCTCAAAGTCCGGAATGAAATTAAAGAATATTGCCGTAATTTTATTGAACACAATCTATAATCAATGGCACTAGCATCCAGCATTTTAATAGGATTTATCGCCCTGATTCACATTTATATCCTTGGTTTTGAGATGTTCGCCTGGACAACCAGAGGACCTAAAGTATTTAGAAGTTTTCCGAAAGATTTGTTCGAACCCACCAAAACCATGGCTGCAAATCAAGGATTGTACAATGGGTTTTTGGCTGCAGGGCTTATATGGACCTATTTTATTGACGATCTTGCATGGAAAACAAATGTTTCGCTTTTCTTTTTAGCTTGTATTTCCATTGCCGGGATTTATGGTGCAGCAACGGCCTCAAAAAAGATCTTTTTTATACAAGCATTTCCAGCGTTAATAGCCATTGGGTTATTATTGTTTGGATAGCTGTTTGTAATGATTTGTCAATTACTACAACTAAAGAAAAACACCTCTCTCAAAATAGCTATTATGAAATATGCTGCAATTATTTTCTTCCTTTTTATCTCAGTTGTAAATTATGGACAACGGCCAAGCGCTAAAAACAATGGTAAATTTTTTGATAAAAACGGAAATAGAATGCTCTATGGCGGCGAATCCAACCAGCATTTTACCATTAATAACCTGGACCTGAAGGAAGAGCAATTCCATTATGGTTTGGGCAGAGAGCTATTCCCCGCTTTATTGGAACCCGATTTTGAAACAGTAACAGATGCAGACTGGAAAGATGAGGATCGTTTTTTATTGGCATACAAAGGGGATGATATAAAGGCGTATTCGGTGCGGGATCTTACTCGTCACGAAGTGGTAAACGATGTAATTGATGGTGAACCAATTTTTGCAGCCTACTGCATACTAGCGGATCTGGGCGCCATTTACAAACGCACCTATTCAGATAAAGTATTTACTTTCGCCTTGAGTGGATATACTTATTTCGATCCCAAAATTTGGGATGGTTTGGACGGTTTTATTCTATGGGACCGTGAAACCGAAAGCCTTTGGTGGCCCCTGATCGACAAAGCGGTTTCAGGAGATCTAAAAGGAGTTCGCTTGCAAAAACTCGAAGACATTTACTGGGAAGATACCACCTGGAAAGTGATCAAAGAAAAGTACCCAAATGCTCAAGTACTCATCTCCGGGCAGAATTTTGAGCGACCAATTCGATGGAAGAGTTACAAGGACGTTTCAGATATTGTAAAGAAATACGGAAACGACTAATCGATCAGTTTTCATACCGTTTTTAATCCCATCTACCGCACGCGAGGAGGAACATTGTACAGGATAATGCGCGAAATTGTATATCTTTAAGGGTATTTGCCTCTACACGTCAATTGTTAGCTTTACATATGAAACAACCATGAAATTCGATCTTGTAAAAACCATTAGTGTTCTCGAAAGGACACCCGCAATTTTTAATACGCTTCTCGACGGCCTATCCGGAGATTGGACCATGGAAAACGAAGGTGAAAATACCTGGAGTCCCTTCGACGTATTGGGCCATCTGGTTCACGGTGAAAAAACCGATTGGATTCCACGCATCGGTATCATTTTGAGTGATGCTGAAGATAAGACATTCGAACCCTATGATCGCTTCGCACAATTTGAAATGAGTAAGGAAAAAACACTGAAAGAATTACTCATCGATTTTGAAACTCTTCGGAAGGACAATATCAATTATCTAAAGACAAGAAATCTTTCCGAAAACGACTTGGCATTGGTAGGGGATCATCCTGAATTAGGACCCGTAACGATTAGCCAACTTTTAGCTGCATGGGTCGTACACGACTTAGGACATATAGCCCAGGTCTCCAGAGTAATGGCCAAACAGTACAAGGAAGAAGTAGGCCCGTGGCCCAAATATCTCACCATCTTAAATTACACGCCCAAAGAATGAAATGGCTTAAATTGTTTGTGCTTGTTGTTGTCTTATTCGGTTGTAAGGAAAAACCGCATGAAGAACTATTGGCTAAAAACGTTTCGGTTTCCTCACTTCCCGGCTCTGAGACTACCTTAGTAATTCTAGGGACCATTCAGGACGCGGGCTCGCCTCATATCGCTTGTAAAAAAGATTGTTGTGCATATCTATTCTGTAATCCCATGTCAAACCGAAAAGTAGTTTCTCTCGGTATTGTCGATCCGGAAAGTCAAAAAACATTTCTTTTCGAGGCTACGCCCGATATCACCACTCAGCTAAAAATGTTGCGACAGTTCTCCAGCTCTGAAGATGAATTACCCGATGGAATATTCCTCACTCACGCCCATATAGGTCACTATTCCGGGTTGATGTATTTAGGGAAAGAAGCCGCCAATGCAGACCACCTTCCTGTCTATGCCATGCCAAGAATGAAGGATTTTCTAGAGAGTAATGGCCCCTGGAGTCAGTTGGTGACTAATAACAACATTGACTTGGTTTCCCTGGAAAACAACCATAGAGTTCAGATATCGTCTAATGTAGCCATCATTCCATTCAGGGTACCACATCGAGATGAATTTTCGGAAACCATAGGATATAGGATCATAGGGCCGAACAAAACCGCACTCTTTATACCGGATATCGATAAATGGGAAATGTGGGATACTGATATTTCGGAAGTCATTTCACAAGTGGATTATGCCTTTCTCGATGCTACATTTTTTAATGGCGACGAGATCGATTCCCGTGACATTTCAGAAATTCCACACCCTTTCATCATTGAAAGTATGAAAAAGTTTCAAGGCCTCTCCATTTCAGAAAAAAATAAAATATATTTTATTCATTTTAACCATACCAATCCTATGTTGGATCAAGAGAGTGAGGCCCGTAAATTAGTGCTCAAAAATGGTTTTAATGTGGCCCAAATTCATGAACTTTTCAAGCTATAACTGTAACAAATGGCCTTTGCCTATGAAGCCCTGTTTCAAAAATTATGGTTTAAGGAATGGTTTGCAGGAATTTATATTTGGCAATGGGACACCAGAAGTACCCCCGATTATGCTGCTAAAAGCCCCAACTTCTCACCGCGGTTTAAACCGGCAGAAAATGCAATTGCTAAGTGGTTTGGTAAGCGCTAAGGCTATTCTTCTTCCGAGGCCTTCCCTCCATCTGCATACCTCTTCTCCAACTCTGCCTGGAACTCTTCCATTACAGGTTTGACGGTGCTTTCGGGTAGATCTGCGATACGAATGTACATCAAACCATCAACGGCATTATTAAAAAGAGGATCTACATTAAAGGCAACTACTTTTGCGTTCTGTTTGATGTATTTTTTAATAAGCACGGGGAGCCGTAATGCGCCGGGTTCCACTTCGTCGATTATTTTATCGAATTTGTTCAGATCGGCTTTGCTTTCGTCAAAGATAAAGTCCTTATCCGCATCTTTCAGCTTTACCTTATATTCCTTCTTTGGGGTGATGTACTGTGCTACATAAGGATCGTAATAGTGCGATTTCATGAATTCGATCATCAACGATTTGGAAAATTCAGAAAATTTATTGCTTATACTAACTCCTCCAATAAGATACCTGTGCTCCGGAAACCTCAATGTAATGTGCACGATTCCTTTCCAAAGTAAAAACAAGGGCATTGGTTTTTGTTGATATTTTTTGATGATAAATGTGCGCCCCATCTCTATCGACTTACTCATCATATCATACAATTCCGGCTCAAAACGGAAAAGGCTTTGCGTATAGAAACCATCTATTCCGTATTTTTTATAAATCTTGGAACCGAGGCCCAGTCGATAAGCTCCTGCTATGCATTTCTCCAGGTTGTCCCAAAGAAACATATGGTGGTAATATGCATCAAAATGATCGAGATCGGTAGCCTTGTTGGTTCCCTCGCCTACTTCTCTAAAAGTTATTTCTCGCAATCTCCCAATCTCTTGAAGAATGTTGGGGATGTTCTCCGCTGCGGCCAAATACACCTCGTAATTTTTACTTTGTAACAGACGCTTGTCATTTCTATGAAGCTCTTTAATTTCCCTTTCCATAACTTCTACAGGAACGGGGCCGGCAATTTTTTTTGGTAGTTTCGGAAATTTTAATTTCCTCGGAATATTCTCCAGTAATTTTTTCTTTTGAAACGGTTTTGATAATACGTAGGTCTTCTTCCGAAGAAATTCGGTGAAATCGTCTAAAGACTCATGCTCTAATTGGTCTTTTATGCTTATCGGATTCCCGATCCGAACTTTGATCAATCGTTCCTTTTGCGTTAATAGCTCACTTGGCAATTTAGCCGTACGAAACTTATCGCTTATTTTGGCCAAACGATAAAACAACTTACTGTTCTTGGCGTGAAAATAAATGGGCACCACCGGGACTTCGGCTTTTTTAACCAGTTTCATAGCTGCAACCTCCCAGGGTTTGTCGACAACCAATCTACCATCACGATAGGTAGAAACTTCACCGGCAGGGAAAATTCCCAAGGGATGGCCATCTCGTAAATGCTGCAAGGCCGTCTTAAATCCCATCAAACTACTTTTCGCATCCTTATGGGTTTCGAAGGGGTTAACAGGCATAACATAAGGCTTCATAGGTTCGACGCGATGTAAGAGAAAATTAGCTATTATTTTAAAATCTGGGCGGTGTTCTAGTAGAAGTTTCAGTAATAAAATACCATCGATTCCACCCAAAGGATGATTCGAAATAGAAATGAATGGCCCTGTTTTGGGGAGTCGTCTAAGGTCTTCCTCCGGGATCTCAAATCGGATCTCAAACTCACCCAACAAGGCATTCATAAAATTGAGGTCTTTCAAATGCTTGTGCTTGTCGTATACTTTGTTGATGGCAGAGATCTTCAAAACCTTCATTAACAACCAACCCATGGTAGTACCTAAAAAGCCGAGTTTATCGACTTTTATAGCTTGGGCAACTTCTTTGGCTGTGACAAGACTCATATGGTGATTGGAGATTAGTGGTAACGACAAAGATAGCGAAAGCAATTTATTTTATTCCTGAACAATCAACTGTACGGTTTCACCGCTTTCCTGTTTCAACAACACTTTTTTATTTTCTACAAGTGCCTTAATTTCACTTGGTTGAGAATGTCGCACCGTATAAATGGTCACTCTCTCATAACAGCTAACCTTAAAAGTAGATCGCAATTTATTGAGTAACGATTGCAGATTTTTATACTTATCATCAAGACAAACCGAAAAACTTATTGCTGAATTTTGTATCAGTTCCACCTTCATTTTATAGCGGTGAAGCAAGTTGAACACATCTCCAATATTGTCCTCCATCATAAAGCTAAAGTCAAGGGAAGAAAGTGAGATCAATATTTGATCCTTTTTCAGTATAAAACATGAGGTCATAGGGTCCAGCGTCACTCCTTTTCCCACGCAGGTACCCTCTTCTGTTGGATTCAAAAAGGACTTTACATAAAGAGGAATTTCCTTTCGCTGCAAAGGTTGTAAAGTCTTGGGGTGAATTACCGAAGCTCCATAAAATCCCAACTCGATGGCTTCCCTGTACGAAATATGATGTAATAATCGGGTTTTCGAAAAATGACGCGGGTCTGCATTAAGAATGCCGGGGACATCTTTCCAGATGGTCACGTTTTCAGCATTTAAACAATATGCAAAGATGGCCGCCGTATAATCACTCCCTTCCCTGCCCAAGGTAGTCGTAAAATTATTGGTGTGTTCTGCCCCTAAAAATCCCTGGGTAATAGTGATGCCTTTTGTATTTACTTTTTCTGAAATGTGCTGCTGTGTCGTTTCCCAATCAACCCTTGCATTGCGATAATAATCACTCGTCGTAATACATTGACGAACATCCAGCCAGGTATTTTTTATGTTTTCTGAATGGAGATATGCAGAAACAATGTGAGTAGAAATAAATTCACCATAACTCACTACCTGGTCGTACACAAAAGCATGGCTGGAAGATTTATTCGTTTCTAAAAAATGGGTCATCTCCTGGAATAGATCCCTCACTATCTTATAAATGGGATGCGATTCATTAGGAAAAAGATCGTGCATGATTTTCAGGTGATACTGAATTACTATATCTTGTGTTTCTTTGAACTGATCGCGATCTTCAAAATAACTACTCACTACATCTTCCAGGGCATTTGTCATCTTGCCCATGGCCGAAATCACTACCACCAAGTCCATTTCGCCACTTGACTGTATAACCGAAGCCAAATTCTTTATTCGTTCGGCATTCGTAACCGATGCCCCTCCAAATTTGAATACTTTCATATTTATATCCCACCCTGGTGGAAATCTCAAAGTTTAATTATTCTCTATAAAATTTTCCATGCCTGCGGCATCCATCTCTACCTGCCACCATTCGTCCATTATAGTTGCACCACTTCTCTCATAAAATTGAATTGCTCCCTTGTTCCACCCCAACACCACCCAATTCACTCGCTTTACTCCTTGGTCATATGAGTATTTAATAACCTCGGTGTAAAGGGCATTTCCCGCACCTTTTCCACGCATCTTTTCTTTTACCACCAAGTCTTCCAAATGAATGGTACGGCCTTTCCAGGTTGAATACCGAAAATAGACCAATGCCATGCCGATGATCTCCGAAAGGAATTCGGCAACAAAACAAGTGAACATAGGATCCGCTCCAAATCCGTCTTTCTGTAACTCCTCAACAGTCACTTCCACGGCATCGGGTTCCCTTTCAAAAACCGCAAGCTCTTTTATGAGTTCCAGGACCTGAGGCATATCTGCTTTAGTCGCTTTTCTAATTACCATATCCATAGGGTATGATTTTCGCTAACAAATATCGGTTCAAATTTCTTAAAAATAACGATATTTGCTTTAAATTCTAGACAATCAAATCTTATGGCGATCCGATACCAATCCCTTGGCGAATTTATAATTGAAAATCAGAGTGAATTCAAGTATTCCTCAGGCGAATTATCCCGATTGATCAATTCAATACGATTGGCCGCCAAAGTAGTGAACCACGAAGTGAACAAAGCCGGGTTGGTCGACATTTTAGGAGGCGTCGGAGACACAAATATTCAAGGCGAAGACCAACAAAAACTAGATGTATACGCTAACGAGGCTTTTATTAAAACACTCACCAACCGGGAAATTGTTTGTGGGATCGCCAGTGAAGAAGAAGATGATTTTATCGCTATCAAAGGCCGGAATAATAAAAATGATAACAAATACGTGGTCTTGATCGACCCTTTGGATGGTTCTTCAAACATAGATGTAAATGTATCGGTGGGAACTATCTTTTCGATATACAGAAGGGTCACTCCCGAAGGTAAACCTGTCACCATAGAGGATTTCTTACAACCGGGAAACAAGCAGGTAGCAGCAGGATATATTATTTATGGTACTTCAACAATGATCGTTTATACCACCGGTCATGGCGTGAATGGTTTTACTCTAAATCCAGCTATTGGCACTTATTATCTTTCTCATCCTAACATGCAATTTCCCGAAACCGGGAAGATCTATTCGGTAAATGAAGGAAATTACGTGCATTTTCCGCAGGGAGTAAAAGACTATATAAAATACTGCCAAAAAGAAGAGGGAGACCGTCCCTATACTTCCCGATATATCGGCTCATTGGTAAGCGATTTTCATCGTAATATGATCAAAGGTGGAATCTACATCTACCCGAACACCTCTAAAGATCCCGAAGGAAAACTGCGTTTGTTATATGAATGTAATCCGATGGCTTTTATTGCTGAACAGGCCGGTGCTAAAGCTAGTGATGGTTATAATCGTATTATGGATATTCAACCTGTAAAATTACATCAGCGCATACCTTTTTTCTGCGGAAGTATTAAAATGGTAGAAAAAGCTGAAAATTTTATGCGAAACGCATGATCCCATGGCTTATTAGTCCATAATTGACGTCTTCAAAAATTTGAACCTGAGAATTAAATATTCAATCGCTTATTTTTTGTTCAATAAATAGCGATAGTCCTCCATATCCAGCCCTCCTTGATAAATTTGAATCGATCGTTTGATCAATTTTTGGGCAAGTACCTCGGTGTAACCAAGACCTATTGCATATTTCTCGATCAATGCACGTTCCTCGTCATCAATATCATGATCCGTGAAAATCATTTCGAACAGATCATGTATTCGTTCCAAACGACTTTTTGCATCATTAGGTGGATTGATAGGGTATTTTGAAGGGTTCTTAAGTACCTCCGTATATTCGGATTCGAGTATATCCAATTTACGTGCAAAACGCTTCAATAATTTTTCCTCTTCCTCATTTAAGGCTCCGTCCACGGCCGCTATATTAGTGATAGAGGCGAAATGACCTAAATTTCTTGAGTGTTCTCCACTTACAAATAAATCTGCAAATGACATAGTAAATTATTAGTCTGCAAAGATAACCTTTGTTACTATTTTACTAAAGATTCTTTTGGAAAAAATCATCTAAATTTTTCTAACTCATTCACGGTATTGTATCTTAGCCCCTTTATGAGCAAAACCCTTGTTCGTTCACTTTTTGAACAGTCTTCGTCGGTGCGAAAACTAGGGAATGCTATTTCCAATAATCTACCCATGGACTCTATAATGGGTAGCAAATCCATCCAAGTCTCAGGCTTGGTAGGTTCTTCCGTATCCCTTACTATTGCTGCTGTTTTCGAGACTGCCGAACTACCTTTTTTAGTGATCCTGAACGACAAGGAAGAAGCCGCATATCACCTCAACGATCTGGAGAATTTACTCGGGGACCAGAACGTATTATTCTATCCCGACAGTTGCCGAAGGCCCTATCAATTAGAGGAGACCGACAACGCAAATGTCTTACTGCGTTCTGAAGTATTGAACCGCATTAACTCAAGAAAAAAACCTGCCCTTATCGTCACCTATCCGGAAGCCCTCTTCGAACAAGTAGTGACCCGAAAGGAGTTGGAGCGTTTTACCTTAAAAATTTCAACCGGGGATAAATTATCCTTGGATTTTGTGAATGAAGTACTCTTCGAATATCAATTCAAACGCACCGATTTTGTTACAGAGCCCGGCGAATTTTCGGTACGTGGCGGAATAGTGGATGTGTTCTCTTTCAGTAATGATGAACCCTACCGTATTGAATTTTTTGGTGATGAAGTAGACAGTATTCGCACTTTTGACGTGGAAACACAACTCTCATTGGAACAACTGAAAAAGATATCCATCATCCCCAATGTGGAGAACAAGATGATGGATGAGAAACGCCAGAGTTTCCTAAAATACATCGCATCGAAAACCGTCATTTTTCTTAAAGACGAAGAATTGTTGAGCAGCAGTATAAACAAACTATTCAAAAAAGCAACCGATATTTTTAATGAACAAGGTGGAGAAGTGAGAACCAATCCCCCGGAGGAATTATTCTGCTCTTACCGAATGTTGAAACGTCATCTTTCAGAATTTACCACGGTGATCTTAAATGATTCTGTAACATCTTCATCTTTGAATTCTGTCATCTTCAATACAAAACCGCAACCCTCTTTCAATAAACAATTCAATTTGCTAATTGAAAATTTGAACACCAATACAACAGATGGATACACCAATTATATTTTTTGCAGCAGCGAACAGCAGGCCGAACGCTTTCATGATATTTTCGATGACGCCCAACAAAAAGTGGAACAATATGAAACGATCGTATTCCCATTATACCAAGGTTTTATAGATCATGAAAACCGAAATATTTGTTATACTGACCATCAAATATTCGAGCGGTATCATAAATTTAAGCTAAAGAATGGCTACGCAAAAAAGCAAGCTATAACACTCAAAGAGCTCACCAATCTGGAAGTAGGCGACTATGTCACTCATATCGACCACGGAATTGGGAGGTTTGGTGGTTTACAAAAAATAAATGTTGAAGGCAAGAAACAAGAAGCCATAAAATTGTTCTATGGCGAACGGGATATATTGTATCTCAGTATTCATTCCCTGCATAAAATTTCTAAATACAAAGGCAAGGAGGGGACGACTCCAAAAATCTACAAATTGGGTAGTGCCGCCTGGAAAAAACTCAAACAAAAAACCAAAACACGTGTCAAGCAGATCGCCTTCGATTTAATAGAGTTGTACGCAAAACGTCGCTTAAAAAAAGGATTTGCGTTCGATGCCGATAGTTATTTACAACATGAATTGGAATCCTCCTTTATGTACGAGGATACCCCAGACCAATCCAAAGCCATAACCGATGTAAAACGAGATATGGAGAATGAGCGCCCCATGGATCGATTGGTTTGTGGCGATGTGGGATTCGGGAAAACGGAGGTAGCCGTACGAGCTGCTTTTAAGGCTGTCGATAATGGGAAACAGGTTGCTATTTTGGTTCCTACTACTATTTTGGCCTTTCAACACTTTAAGACCTTTAGTGAACGCCTGGCAGAAATGCCTGTAAACGTAAATTACCTAAACCGTTTTCGCACTACCAAAGAACGTCGTACAGTTCTGGAGGATTTAAAAAGTGGCAGGCTCGATATCGTTATCGGAACGCATCAATTGGTGAATAAATCAGTAGAATTTAAAGATCTGGGATTGCTTATCATCGATGAAGAACAAAAATTTGGTGTGGCGGTAAAAGACAAGCTCAAAACCATTAAAGAAAATGTCGACACACTAACACTAACGGCAACCCCCATCCCGCGTACTCTACAATTTAGTTTGATGGCGGCCCGGGATCTAAGTGTGATCACAACACCACCACCTAACCGTTATCCTATCGAGACTAATGTAATTCGATTTGGTGAAGAAATAATTCGTGATGCCATTCGGTATGAGATTTCACGAGGCGGACAGGTTTTCTTTGTACACAACCGAATTGAAAATATAAAAGAAGTAGCGGGAATGATACAGCGTTTGGTCCCGGATGCGAAGATTGGGATCGGACATGGGCAACTGAAAGGTAAGAAATTGGAGTCTTTAATGCTCAGATTTATGAATAACGAATTTGATGTTTTGGTCTCTACAACCATTATCGAGAGCGGTTTGGACGTGCCGAATGCAAATACTATTTTTATCAATAACGCCAATCATTTTGGGTTGAGCGACTTGCATCAAATGCGAGGCCGGGTGGGACGTAGCAATAAGAAAGCATTTTGTTATTTTATTACTCCTCCTTATTCTACCATAACCGAAGAAGCCCGAAAACGCATCACGGCGTTGGAGCAATTCAGCGAATTGGGTAGTGGTATGAACATTGCCATGAAGGATCTGGAAATTCGCGGAGCAGGAGATCTGTTGGGGGGAGAGCAAAGTGGTTTTATAAACGACATAGGTTTTGAAACCTATCAAAAGATCCTGGCTGAAGCCATTGAGGAACTCAAAGAAAAAGAATTCAAATACCTATTCACCGGTACCGAACACCAGAAAAAGAGTTTTGTTAAAGACACCGTAATCGACACCGATTTTGAACTACTGTTCCCCGATGATTACGTTAATAATATTACCGAACGCCTTAATTTATACACCAAACTCAATGAAATAAAAGATGAAGTGGCTCTTCAAAAATTTGAAAAAGAACTCATCGACCGCTTTGGCGAATTACCCGAACAGGTAGTGGATCTACTGAACAGTGTGCGCATTAAATGGATGGCTATGGCGATGGGACTCGAACGTGTGGTAATGAAAAAGGGTCGTTTTGTGGGTTACTTTATCAGCGATCAACAAAGTTCCTTTTACCAGAGCAACACTTTCGGAAAAGTATTACAATATGTACAATCCCATTCGGCTTCAATAAAAATGAAGGAAAAACTAACTCGTAATGGGCTGAAGTTGTTGCTGACCATTGAAAATATCAATGTGGTAGAAAATGCGCTCATTAAGCTGCGCCATTTTTCGATATAAAGATTCTCTGAAAAACATCCTCCTTTTCAGCCTTGATCCATCTTAATTATTCGGGTAAAAAGGCTTTAAAAAAAATAAAAAGCATCTTTAATATGCTCCAGCTGTTCCATAGTTTTGTTCTTTAGTACCGCTATAATGTCGAATCGTATTTCTTTATCTAAAGAATTTGCCACCATATACTCATCAGCAGCTTTTACGAGTAGTTTAATCTTTCCAGGGGTCACAAAACTTTGAGGGTCTCCAAAGAAGGCGCTGTTTCTGGTTTTTACCTCCACTACCACTATGGTTTTTTCATCATTTTGAGCGATGATATCGATCTCGGCTTTGTCGTAGATGAAATTTCGTTCCAATATGGTGTACCCATCTCGCAGAAGATAATCTACGGCGAGTTGTTCACCTATTTTTCCTAGTTCATTGTGGTTAGCCAATTCCTTGATCTTTTCTACCATCGAAATTACAAAATGTCGGGCACCGGCGATAACCTTAGAAGCCTGTTATTGTCGAGATTGATGAATTGCGGGTTGGAAATCAATATTGCTCATGAAGGAATAATTAAAAAATCAGTGTGGTCAGAGTTTCTTCCACATTCAATTGAACCTCTCTGCCAAGTATCAATGCCCGATTATCTTTAATATGTCCCGCAGGAAAGTCAAAACAAACCGGGTAATGATATTCCCGGACCACATCCGTAACAATTTCATAAGCCGATCTTCCAAAAGGAATTGCATTATCCTGCATTTGGGTCATCCCCCCCACCAAAAGAGCTGCAAGGTTTTTAAGCATTCCGTTGCGTTTTAGATTTTGCAGCATTCTGTCTATATGGTAAAGGTATTCCTCCAGGTCTTCAATAAAAAGGATCTTCCCTTCGGTATTGAGAGCTGTAGAGCTTCCGCAAAGCGAATATAAAACAGACAGATTCCCACCTACAATCGTTCCTGCAGTGGCCCCCATTCGGTTTTTATTGTTTATGGTTGTACAGGTGATTCTATGATCCTTCCCGGAGAGCACCCTCAAAATACTCTTCCGTGCCTCTTCGGTTTTCTTCTCGATCTCCAATGGCATTTGAGCATGAAGTGTTTCTATTCCAAAATTATGAATATGGCTATGAAGTACCGTAATGTCACTGTAACCAATGATCCATTTCGGATTTTTTTTAAATACTGAAAAGTTTAGCCCATCAAGCATCCGTGCTGTTCCGTACCCTCCTCGGGCACACCAAATTGCTTTTATATTAGGATTGTCAAGCATGGCCTGGAAATCCTGAGTTCTAAGGGTATCATCACCCGCAAATTGGTGTTCTTCTGCACCTATGGTATGCCCTAAAACGGCCTTAAAGCCCCAGCTAGCCAATAATTCGAGCGCCGGTTCCAAATCAGTTTTCGTGATTTTTCTAGCGGTTGAAACGATGGCAATAGTATCGCCATGTTTTAAAAAAGGAGGTGTAACCATGTGTTCAGGGAATTCGTCTTATTTTCGATCAAAATTAAACTATTCTGTTAAAATTTTGTCATATTGACAGTGAAAACGCTATCATTCAGTATATTTAAAATATAAAATAACACCAAAACCACAACCTATGGAAGTTGCAATCAATCCTTCGTGCAATACGGCTACGCTCATTCCTTATGTACCATCTGGCGGAGATCCCTGGGATACAAGTAAAATAAAACATGTATATCGACGTCTCGGATTTGGTGGATCCATCCTTCAGGTGGACAACGCCCTAGCGCTCACTCCGGATGCCTTTATCGATAATTTAGTAGACACTGCTTTCAATTTACCACCTACCGCAGCCCCGTTTTGGGCGAATTATGCAGTTAGTGATTTTGTCGATTTTGAGACTGAAAACAATCAGTACATCGCTGATTGGCGCATACAAACCGGCAACGATATCATAAACGAAAATCTCAGAGGCCGGCTTGCCTTTTTCTGGATGAACCATTTCGTGACTGAGTTAGAAACGATTTCTTATGCACCCTATTTGTTTCAATATTATAATACCATACAAGTCCATGCATTGGGCAATTTCAAGGAGTTTGTAAGAAGTATTGGAATAAATAATAATATGCTGTTATACCTAAATGGCTTTCAAAACACAAATAATAATCCCAACGAGAACTATGCCCGCGAATTATACGAACTCTTTACGATTGGAGAAGGCAATGGCTATACACAAGATGATATTACAGAAACCGCTCGGGCGCTCACAGGATATAACCACTGGGTTGAACCTGGAGCAGACATCTACTTTGACGCAAGTACCTTTGACAATGGCAGTAAAATAATATTTGATCAGGAGGGTAATTGGGGTTATGATGATGTGATCGATATTCTATTTGCTCAACGCGGTCCCGAAATCGCAACTCACATTTGTACCAAACTATATAAATTTTTTGTGAGTCCATCGGTAGATGGTCCTATCGAAATGGAGATCATCGCACCCCTAGCACAAACCTTGATCAGCAATAACTTTGAACTGGTCCCAATGTTGAAACAGCTCTTTAAAAGTGAACACTTTTTTGACAAGCGCGCCCTTGGAGTAATAATTAAAAGCCCTATCGATTACATCTTCAACTTTGTGAATGAAAGTACTTTTTTCTACGATGGACTCATGAATGCCTTCCTGTACTATGCGGGATTGATGGGACAAGTAATCTACGATCCCCCGGATGTATCGGGTTGGCAACGGGACGAAACATGGATCAACAGTTCCACACTCACGGTTCGCTGGCTATTTTTAGAACTGTATATAAATTATTTGTTTAACAACGGATACGAGTTTACCTTGGTTGACCTGGCGCGTGACCTGTCAAATGACAGCAATGATCCTGAGTTTATCACGCGGGTGATGATCGATCATTTTGTGCCTAAACCTTTGTACACAGCGGCCGATTATGACATCGCGACCGATATATTTAAATGGGATATCCCACAAAACTACTATGACGATGGAACCTGGAACTTGAGCTGGTCTGAAGCGCCTTACCAATGCCTACTCTTGCTAGTCCATATGGCTAGAATGCCCGAATTTGAACTTAAATAATCCAGCTATGTGTAACAATAATCATATTCCAAATAAAAAATCTTCCAAGAAAGAAAAACATATCCACGATCAGGAACACAGTACCTGGAACCGGCGCTCTTTTATGCAAGCCCTTGGTTTGGCGGGTGCCGGAAGTATGATGATTGGAGCCTCTTCCATATCGGCGTCCAAACCATCACCACTTGCTGTGGCATTGGCGGAAAGTGAAAACGATAACATTTTGGTTATCGTTAGACTGAAAGGTGGGAACGATGGTCTCAATACCATTGTACCTGTATATGACTACGCTAATTACGCCAATTTGAGGCCAACCATTCGACATCTACAGAGTGATCTATTGATGCTGAATAGTGACTTCGGAATTCCAAACTATATGGATAGCCTGGAATCTATTTGGGGAGATGGAAAAATGAAGGTGGTTCATGGCGTAGGTTACCAAAACCAGAACTTATCTCATTTCCGAAGTTCGGATATCTGGGCCTCGGCCGAATCGGTAAATTTTGAGCCTACCGGTTGGTGGGGTCGCTATTTTGAAGATCTCTACCCAGATTATCTCATCAATCCGCCGGAAATCCCTCCAGCCGTGCAGATAGGTAGTATTGGCAACTTGGTTTTTGAAGGAGACAGTAATAATTATGCCTTTGCGGTGGCCAACCCCGAACAGTTGGCGAATGTAGCCGAAAACGGCACCATACATGATGTGCTGGACTTACCGGATTGTGTATATGGAGACAAGTTATTGTTTATGCGCTCTACTACTAACACCACATTTCTATACGCCAGTGTTATTCACCAGGCATATATGGCATCGAACAATGACGTGCCGTATGATCCAAATGCAGATCTTGCCGCCCAATTGTCTATAGTGGCACGATTGATCAAAGGAGGACTGGGTACCAAAGTTTATATGGTGAGCTTAAATGGTTTCGACACACATGCGAACCAGGTGGATACCCATAGAACAATTTTGGAAGATGTAGCCAATTCGATGAAAAGCTTTTATGACGATCTGAAGGCAACAGGAATGGATGATCTGGTACTATCCATGACCATTTCCGAATTTGGCCGTAGACCTTACGAAAACGGTAGTGGAGGTACGGACCACGGAGCCGCATCGCCGATACTCTTATTTGGTTCCGGATTGAATGGTAGTGGGTTCGTAGGTGAACATCCGGATATTACCGTATGGGATGTCAACGATAACCTGATTCCTACTTCAGATTTTAGAGATGTCTATAGCAGCGTTTTAACCAATTGGTTTTGTCTGGATCCTACAATATTGGATTTGATACTATTGGGTCAGACTTATGAGACTCTGGATCTTGGGTTCAGTTGTGAAATTTTGGGAACGCCTGATTTTAGTAACGTTACGCGCTTGATCCATCGACCTACTTATCAAGATAATCGTACGTATATCGAACTTCAAATGCCTGTTACGGCCAATGTTACCATTAAATTGTACGATATTCTCGGTAAGGAAATAGCCACACTTAAAAACGAATTGCTATTCCCCGGCCGACATAAAATAGATGTGATGGCAGCCGTAGATACCCGTTTAAGTTTTGGGCAGTATATCTATAGAATTACTACCGGTGGACAGAATTACAGTAAATCTATTTTAATCAAATAAATATCCCGATCTATATTTCTTAAAAAGTCTTTCTCTCGGGGAAGACTTTTTTTTTAAAAAATTCCTGTTTTCAAGAAGGACAGGAAGATGATTCCGAAGATAAAATTCATATTTTTGCAGCTGTGCCTGCTAAACCGCAGTAGGTTTCAGAACTAATAATGAGTCAAGATCCAAAGTCCACTTCCACATCGGCAGAGAGGTATACCATTACGGCCGCATTGCCTTACTCCAATGGCCCTGTTCATATTGGTCATCTGGCCGGAGTCTATGTGCCGGCAGATATTTATGCGCGATTCCAACGTATGCAGGGAAAAGATGTTGTTTTTGTCTGCGGAAGTGATGAGCATGGGGTTCCTATTACACTCAAAGCCAGGAAGGAAGGCATCACTCCACAACAGGTGGTCGATAAATACCACGCTATAATCAAAAAGGCTTTTGAAGATTTTGGTATTACGTTCGATAATTATTCAAGGACTTCTGCAAAAATACATCATGAAACCGCTTCGGCCTTTTTTAAGAAATTATATGAGGACGGAAAATTCGTTGAAAAGGTTACTGAGCAATTTTATGATGCAGAAGCCAGGCAGTTTCTTGCGGATAGATTTATCGTCGGAATTTGTCCGGTTTGCGGCTATGAAGAAAGTTATGGTGACCAGTGTGAAAATTGTGGAACCTCCCATAATGCCACCGACCTCATCAAACCAAAAAGTGCCATCACAGGGGCTACTCCCAGCCTTAAAAAAACCAGGCACTGGTTTTTGCCATTAGACCAATATGAGGCATGGCTAAAAGAATGGATCATCGAAGGGCACAAAAAAGATTGGAAGATAAACGTGTACGGGCAATGTAAATCCTGGATTGACGATGGTTTGCGTCCCCGGGCGGTAACTAGAGATCTCGATTGGGGAATCCCGGTACCATTGGAGGGAGCCGACGGAAAAGTACTTTATGTATGGTTCGATGCGCCTATTGGCTATATTTCTTCTACCAAGGAATGGGCAGAGAGAGAAGGCAAGGATTGGGAGCCATATTGGAAGGATAAAGACACTAAATTGCTGCATTTTATAGGCAAGGACAATATTGTATTTCACTGTATCATTTTCCCGAGTATGCTCAAGGCAGAAGGCAGTTACATCCTTCCTGCCAATGTACCTGCCAACGAATTCCTGAACCTCGAGGGTGATAAGATCTCTACCAGTAAAAACTGGGCGGTGTGGTTGCATGAGTATTTGGATGATTTCCCGGGACAGCAAGATGTTTTGCGTTATGTCCTAACAGCTAACGCTCCTGAAACCAAGGACAGTGATTTTAGCTGGACCGATTTCCAGGCAAGAAATAACAACGAGTTGGTTGCGATCTTCGGAAATTTTATCAATCGCGTAGTCGTACTCACCCATAAATATTATGATGGGGTGGTGCCAGTATCTACTAATTTAATAAAGATTGATAATATTGCATTAGGTGTTATTGAAAGCAATAAAAATCATATTTCTAAATCATTAGAAAATTATAGATTCCGAGAGGCCCTCAACCACTTGATGAATACTGCTAGAATGGGAAATCAGTATTTAGCGGGTGAAGAGCCATGGAAAACTATCAAGACGGATGAAGAGCGAACTAAAACGGTGATGTATGTTGCCCTGCAAATTGCATCAGCATTGGCGGTATTAAGTGAACCGTTCTTGCCTTTTACTTCAGAGAAATTAAAGAAGATGCTGTGTTTTTCAAAACTGGAAACAATGCCTGAATGGAAAAGTATTACTGAAGACAATATATTCCTTCCCGGCGGTCACCAAATAGGAGAAAGTTCTTTACTCTTCAGCAAAATAGAAGACACTCAAATACAACAACAACGGGACAAATTGCAAGCCAGCAAAAAAGCCAACGAAGCGATGAATACAACAACAGCACCTCAAAAAGACATTATTAATTTCGACGATTTCACCAAGCTCGATATGCGTGTAGGTACCATCATCGAAGCCGAAAGAATGCCCAAAACCAAAAAACTGATGGTCTTAAAAGTCGATATGGGTATCGATGTACGTACCATCGTTTCGGGGATAGCCGAAAGTTTCACTGCCGAAGAAGTTGTGGGCAAAAAAGTTACGGTTTTGATAAACCTGGCACCTCGTGCAATACGTGGTGTAGATAGTGAGGGAATGATCTTAATGACCGAAACAGCCGATGGTAAGTTTGTCTTCATAAATCCGGATGAAGATGGAATTGGCAATGGTGCGACCATCAACTAATCAAATTCTCACAAGTATCTCATAAATTTTTTATGTGACCGGTGCTAAAGGTAAGTTTGGAGTGTTAAAAAATTGCTTAACCTGTCTACGTTAAATGTTTTGAATGAACATCTTTAAGGATTCTCCCTTGGAGATGTTCATCTTTTTTCTAATAGTATAGCGATAGTTATCCACGCTCGCGGCACTTATATTAAGCTGTAGCGCAATTTGCTTTGAGGTTTGTCCCAACCGAAGCATGGTGGTTACCTTTTTTTCTTTATCCGAGAGACTTTTATACATCTCATTGATCTTAGCGCGGAAGGAATCTGTGGTTTCATTTACCTGTTGGTACAATTGAATTTTTTCTTTGTTCTGTTCGATATCGTTATTGATAAAGTGCATGGTGTCGTTCACTATTTCTTTATAGGTATCGTTGGTCACTTTAATACTTTTGAGCTTCGACTTGATGTTTTCCAGGAGTTCATTTTTTTCTGAAATGTGAATTGCAAAATCTGTGATCTGCCTGTTTTTAAAGCGAACTTTATTATCCAATACCTGTTGCTTTACATATAAAACCTCCTGCTTGGATTCTAAGACTGCTCTGCGAGCCAGGTTCAACTTACGCTGCCGCAAGAACATGAAAACAGAAAACAAAATGATCAATCCGGCCGAGCCTATAAGATAGTAGTTACGATGTTTGATCCTTTTTTGGGCTTCGCTGGCCAGTGCCAACTGAGTTTCAGTTTTTTCTAGATCCGACAGCAACTGGTAGTAATTATGTTCCACACGTAATACATTGATCTTGCCTGTGTTGAGCTCTTGCTGTAAGCTGTCTTTGAGCTGAGTATACTTCTCGAAATAAAGTAAAGTGTTTCCGGCATCTCCTGTTTCTTTATACAATTGATACAATTCATCATAGGTATCCAACCGAGATTCCCTAAGGTTCAACGATTGCATATAAGCAACGTTATCCTCTAATAATTTTATGGCTCGTGTAAAATTCCTTTCCCTTTTGAGAATTTGTGATTCTGCCAGGGCAATTTTATTACTGAACATTGGAAAATTCATATCCCTTGATGCCATGTAGGCAGAATCCAGATACTTCTTCGCCATTGCTGTTTCATTATTCTTAAAATAGGTGGTGCTTAAATCCAGGAAGATAGCGACAAGCATATGAGTATCGCCTAAATCTTTCCCCATGGTAAGTGCCTTTTTAAATTCTTTTTTAGCACTGTTATATTTTTGCTTTCTCAACAATAGTTGTCCCTTATCGCTCAATACCATGACTTCACCGGCCACATAATTGATGTCCTTATAAGTCTGTGCTGAACTGTCCAAATAGATCTCTGCCAGTACATACTGTTCTTTTTTGGTATAAGTGGTCGCTAAAATATTGTAGTTGTCTGCTATATTATGAAATGCTTCAATTTGTTTGGCTCTTTCCAATGCTTGTTTGGCGTTTTCAATGGTGTTGTCATACTCTTCAATATTGAAATAGATCAATGCGAGGCTACTGTAGTTTTCTACCAGATAACTTTGTGACGTTACATCGATAGGGGCTTTATTCAAAAACCGATTCGCTTCCAATATTTTTTCGAAAGCGAGATCCATCCGCTCGTTGTTATTGTATGCAATACCCCCAATGGTATTTGCTATACCAATATTCAAAAAATGGCTTTCGTTCTGCTTATTAAGATTTTGTATAGCACTGTCAATATATTTTAATGTTGCATCATAATCGTCATTATACATATCAACCAGGCTCAAATTGATAAAGGTATCTGAGATCAACACACTATCATTTATAGATTTGCTAAGTACCAGCGCTCTGTTTAAATAATAGACCGTACTATCGGGACGATCAAAAAACAGCTGTCCAATTTCGTGTAATTTTTCAATGCGATCTTCTGTCGTTAGGCTATTCGCCCGTAATTCGGCCTTCAGTGCATCGATATTTTGACCCGTAATCGAACTTGCCTGGTTCTGAGCCGAAACAGAAATTTGAGATGTGAAAATATATATAGAAAATAATAAAAAATATCTCATCAATCGGATTAATTATGAGTTACAAATTAGATAATTATATTTTCGCCAGCACAATTTAAATATCACTATTTTCTCATTTGTTTCTCAAAAAGGTAATGAGTAGTTTAATTTTATTTCTTGAATTGCTATCGATATTATACTAGGTAACGATGTTTCATGAGCAAAAAGTTTGTTACATATACTCTCATTCAATCCATTTGTCTATAATGTCCAAGTAATACCTGCTTATCTAGGTTAGTTGTTGTGAATATGAACCATCAGGAATTTGTTTATTCTTGATGGTTTTTTAATTAAAAAGGCCCCTTCGCTAAAAGCGGAGAGGCCTTAAGTATCGGGATCCAACTTACGACTTACTGCCCAACAGCAATAATTCATTACATAAGATCTCAGTGACATACTTTTTATTTCCCTCTTTATCTTCCCAGGAGCGGCTAGTGAGTTTGCCTTCGATGGCGATCTCTTGTCCTTTGGTTACGTAATTCTCGACCACATTTACGAGGCCACCACGTACTATCACATTGTGCCAGTGAGTGCGTTCTACTTTTTGTCCTTCTTTGTCTTTGTAGCTATCGTCGGTAGCCATGGAGAATTTCGCCAATTTGTTACCATCTTCGAAGCTTACGATCTCTGGGTCTTGTCCCAATCTTCCAATCAACTGTACTTTGTTTCTAAGTGCGTTCATAATTTTAAATTTTATATTAAACAGTTAAGATATGTTGAACCTCTCTGATCCAACACTGCAAATATGATATGACAATTCCGTACGACTCGGTTGGGAAGTATTTACTTTCGCTTATAGTCGTTTGTAAGTGTTTACAAATGACTCTCATTGGTGCAAACGCCTATGTTTCTGACATTTGATCATAAATAGGGCTTGTACCAAATAATTTGTAGTTTTAAATGTTTTTTCAGAAGAACATATAAGATATATCATTTTCAGTACTATGGATCCACAAGATTCTCACGACGAAGACAATCACCACCGTCAAAAAGGACTTTTCAAAAGGTTCGAGGCCTACCTGGGTGAATTTGTCTATGGAGGGATCGACGGCTGTGTTACCACCTTTGCCGTGGTTGCCGGAGCAGTGGGGGCGGGACTGGATAGTTCTATTATTATTATTCTTGGTTTTGCCAATCTCCTGGCCGATGGTTTTGCTATGTCTGTGGGTGCCTATCTTTCCTCTAAATCGGAAAGAGACAATTACCAAAAACACAAACAAGTGGAATACTGGGAAGTGGAAAACCTCCCTGAAGTTGAAAAGGAAGAGATCCGTGATATCTATCGCGCCAAAGGCTTTGAAGGCGAATTACTGGAACAGATAGTCGCAGTGATAACAGCCGACGAACATCGGTGGGTGGACGTTATGATGAAGGAGGAACTCAATATGATAGAAGAGACCAAGTCTCCTTTGAAAATGGGTGCTGTAACTTATTTTGCCTTTATTCTAATCGGGTTGATTCCCTTACTTACATACGTTTGGGACTTTGTCCGGCCCATTGATGGGAATCTGTTCTTTATCGCTTCCTCACTTACCGCCGTGGGATTTATTATTATTGGAATATTTAAAACCTATGTTACTCAAACCAAGATCTGGAAAGGGGTTTTAGAAACCTTGCTACTAGGAGCAATAGCCGCTTTTGTGGCCTATTTCGTCGGAGATATTTTGGAACATATCGTACTTAATTCTTAATAATTTCTTTATTAATAATGAACTCGCAAAAAGAACTTTTCTCTCACGCCGCCACCGTGTTGGCGGTCGCGAATGTTGGGCATTCCTTAGCTTATTACGAGAATAAATTGGGTTTCACATGTAACTTCAAATGGAATGATCCTATGGACTACGCGGTTCTTAAAAGAGGTGATATTTCCATTCACCTCACAAATAAAGACAACGCGGAAAGTGTTTTAAAAAACCAAATTTCCATATACATCTTTGTACATGATGTCGATGCGGTTTACCATGAATTTTCAGAGAAGAATGTCACCATACACACTCCTATCGGAGATCGAGAATACCAAATGCGGGAGTTCGATGTTATAGATCCGGACGGATATATTATTGGTTTCGGAATGAATACTAACTAAACCATGAGCAACTACCATATAAAAACTGTCGAAGAATATCATCAGGCCTACCGGAGATCAGTACAGGACCCCGAATCCTTTTGGGGAGAGATCGCCCGGGAAAATTTTGTGTGGCAAAAACCCTGGGATACAGTTCTGAATTGGGATTTTACCAAACCGGAAGTAAGCTGGTTCGAAGGGGCCCAACTCAACATAACCGAAAACTGTATAGACCGTCACCTTCCTACCCGGGGCGATAAGACTGCCATTCTCTTTGAACCCAACGACCCCTCAGAAGCCGCACAAAAAATTACCTATCGTGAAATGTACGCACGTGTCTGCCAGTTTGCCAATGTACTTAGAGATATGGAGGTCCAAAAAGGAGACCGGGTCTGTATTTATCTGCCCATGATCCCCGAGCTTGCAATTTCAGTATTGGCTTGTGCTCGTATTGGAGCCATCCACTCAGTGGTATTTGCGGGCTTTTCGGCTACAGCATTATCCACTCGCATCAATGACTGTGATTGCAAAATGGTGATCACCAGCGACGGATCCTTCCGCGGAAATAAAACCATCGATCTCAAGGGTATAGTCGATGAGGCTCTGGAAAACTGCGATGGTGTAGAAAAAGTATTGGTTGCCAAACGTGTTCATTCTGAAGTAACCATGAAGGAAGGCCGCGATCATTGGTTGCAGCCTTTGCTGGATGTCGCCTCTGAAGATTGCATCCCCGAAGTGATGAATGCCGAAGATCCGCTCTTTATTCTTTACACTTCCGGCTCCACAGGTATGCCCAAAGGGATGGTGCATAGTACAGCTGGCTATATGGTATATACGGCCTATACGTTTAAAAATGTATTTCAGTATGAGGAGGAGGATATTTACTGGTGCACTGCCGACATTGGATGGATAACCGGCCATAGTTATATTGTATATGGACCTCTGGCCAATGGCGCCACCACCGTTATATTTGAAGGTGTGCCTACCTATCCCGATTGGGGCAGATTCTGGCAGATAGTAGAGAAACATAAGATCACTCAGTTTTATACTGCGCCTACGGCCATACGGGCGTTAGCCAAACAAGACATTGGTTTTGTAGAAAAATACGATCTCTCCTCGTTGAAAGTTCTGGGAACCGTGGGTGAACCCATCAACGAAGAAGCCTGGCATTGGTACGATGATAATATAGGTAAAGGCAACAGCCCCATAGTCGATACCTGGTGGCAAACCGAGACCGGCGGTATCATGATCTCACCCATCCCATTCGTAACACCTACTATTCCCACTTTCGCCACCCTTCCATTGCCTGGTATTCAGCCGTGTTTGATGGACGAGTCCGGAAATGAATTAACGGCTACCAGAGCCAGCGGACGCCTGTGTATAAAATTCCCCTGGCCGGCTATGGCACGAACCATTTGGGGAAATCACCAGCGGTATAAGAACACTTATTTCAGTATATTCGATAACAAATATTTTACGGGAGATGGTGCACTACGTGATAATACCGGAAATTACCGGATCACCGGCCGAGTGGACGATGTGATCATTGTTTCCGGTCATAATCTGGGTACGGCACCCATAGAAGACGCCGTTGACGAACACCCCGCAGTGGCCGAAAGCGCCATTGTAGGATTTCCACATGACGTGAAAGGAAATGCCTTGTACGGTTACGTCATCCTCAAAGAAATGGGTGAATCCCGTGATCATACCAACCTACGCAAAGAGATCAATCAACTCATCACCGAGCGCATTGGACCTATAGCCAAACTGGATAAAATTCAATTCACAAGCGGTTTACCAAAAACCCGGAGCGGAAAGATCATGCGGCGTATCCTGCGGAAGATCGCTGCCGGGGATAGTGAAAATTTAGGGGATATTTCCACTTTATTGAATCCGGAAGTTGTTGCCGATATTAAAAAGAATGTGATTTGAGGATCAGAACCTCCGAGATGGGTACTGAGGTATTTGAACTGACCTCAACCTCCAATTGTGTTGGTCATTGGGACTCTCGAAGCGACCCTTACAACAAAAACTGCCGGCTTAAAACGCAGGCGGTTTTCTATTTTAAGATGACTATTAATTATTTAAACGAGCCACAACCCTCATGGTTTCTTCACTGACCAATGTGGATAAGGCTTGTGATTTTTTGACAGCCTCCATCATATCTTTTCCGGGATGTACTTTTTGGAAGATCTTTGCAAT